>Ga0134126_10000537_pt1 | contig 48281 bp, 46 predicted proteins | sample KB31752_FD_96881 | JGI IMG/M metagenome (GOLD analysis project Ga0134126, IMG submission 96881) | Terrestrial soil microbial communities with excess Nitrogen fertilizer from Kellogg Biological Station, Michigan, USA - KB3-175-2 | ecosystem: Environmental > Terrestrial > Soil > Unclassified ...
GAAGATGACGTTCGCACGGCTGTTCCCCCGTTTCCTGCGATCGGTTGCGGTCGCGCTCGCGGCATTCGCGCTCGCCCCGCTCGCCTTCGCGCAGGCCGACCCGATCCGCGTCGGCTTCCTCACCATCAAGTCGGGCGCGCTCGCCGCGGGCGGCCGCCAGATGGAGGAGGGCCTCACGCTCTTCCTCAAGCAGCACGACTACACGCTCGCCGGGCGCAAGATCGAGCTCTTCACCGCCGACACCGCGGGGCAGCCGGCGGTCACCAAGACCAAGGCGCAGGAGCTGGTCGAGCGCGACAAGGTGCAGGTGCTGATCGGGCCGCTCGCCGCGTTCGAGGCACTCGCGATCGACAGCTACATCCGCCAGGTGAAGGTGCCGATCATCTCGCCCTCGGCGGCGGCGGAGGACCTCACGCAGCGCAAGGTGAATCCGTGGTTCGTGCGCGCGGTGGGCACCTCGGCTCAGCCCATGCACGCGCTCGGCGAATACGCGGCCAGGGACCTGGGCTACAAGCGCGTCGCGACGATCGGCGACGACTTCGCCTTCGGCTACGAGACCACCGCCGGGTTCCAGCGCGTGTTCGAGGACGACGGCGGCAAGGTGGTGCAGAAGCTCTGGTCGCCGCTCAACGTCGCCGATTACGGCACCTACATCTCGCAGCTCGACCCGAAGGTGGACGCGGTGTTCGCGAGCTTCGCGGGCGCGAACGGCCTGCGCTTCCTCAAGCAGTACCGCACCTTCGGCGTGAAGACGCCGGTGCTCGGCAGCATGACCGGCGTGGACGAGGGCATCCTCAAGAACATGGGCGACGAGGCGCTCGGCGTGATCTCCGCGGGCTGGTATTCGGCGACGCTCGACAACCCCGCCAACAAGGCGTTCGTGGCGGCGGTGAACAAGGCGTACGGCGCCGATCCGGGCTACTACACCGTCGGCGCCTACGCCGCGGGGCTCATGCTCGAGCACGCGCTCAAGGCGGTGAACGGGCGCATCGAGGACAAGGCGGCGTTCATGAAGGCGCTGCGCTCCGTGGTCGTGGACGACGATCCGCGCGGCACCATCCGGCTCGACGAGTACGGCAACCCGATCATGAACGTCTACATCCGCAAGGTCGAGCGCCGCGACGGGAAGCTCGTGAACGCGGTGATCAAGACCTATCCGGGCGTGAGCCAGTTCTGGACCTACGATCCGAAGAAGTTCCTCGCGAGCCCGGTCTACTCGCGCGACTACCCGCCCGCGAAGAACCTGGAATAGATCCCGCCCGGTCCTCGCCGCGAGCGCGCGCGTGGCATTCTGGATCACGCAGAGCCTGAACAGCCTCGCGCTGGGCGGGCTCCTGTTCATCCTCTCGGCGGGCTTCTCGCTCATCTTCGGGTTGATGCGGATCGCGAACCTCTCGCACGGCGCCTACTTCATGCTGGGCGCCTACGTGGGGCTCACGCTGCTGCGCACCGGGATGAATTTCTGGCTCGCCGTGCTCCTCGCGGGCGTGGCGATCGCGATCTTCGGCGGCCTCATCGAGCGCTTCGTGCTGCGGCGCCTCGCCGGCCAGACGCTCTCGCAGGTGCTCGCGACGCTCGGCATCGCGTTCGTGATCGCCGACTCGTGCCTGTGGATCTGGGGCGGCGATCCGATGCCGCTCTCGGGCCCGGCGTCGCTGCGCGGCGCGGTGCGCGTGATGGGCGCGCTCTTTCCGCTCTATCGCCTGGCGGTGATCGCGCTCGCGCTCGCGGCCTTCGTCGCGCTGTGGCTGCTGGTCGAGAAGACGCGCATGGGCGCGATGATCCGCGCCGGCGTGGACGATCTCGACATGGCGCGCGGGGTGGGAATCCCGGTGCGCTCGCTCTTCACGGCGGTGTTCTGCCTGGGCGCGGCGCTCGCCGGCATGGGCGGCGTCATCGCCGGGCCGATCCTCTCGGTCTATCCGGGGCTCGACGCGGACATGCTGCCGCTCGCGCTGGTGGTCGTGATCCTGGGCGGCGTGGGAAGCCTCGTCGGCGCGGGTGTCGGCAGCGTGGTGATCGGCTTCATCTACACCTTCGGCCAGGCGCTGCTTCCCGATCTCGCCTACGTGATCCTGTTCCTGCCGATGGTGCTGGTGCTCGCCGCGCGGCCGCGCGGGCTGTTCGGCCGGATCGCCGCATGAAGCGCGCGGTGCTCGCCGCCGCGGGCGTCGCGGCCCTCGCGCTGCTGCCCTGCGCGCTCGGCAACGAGTACTACGTGAACCTTTCGAGCCAGGTGCTCATCGCGGCGATCTTCGCGATGAGCCTCAACATCCTCGTGGGCTACGGGGGGCTCGTGTCGCTCGGCCACGCGGCCTACCTCGGCGTGGGCGCTTACGCGACGGCGTGGGTGGCGCTGCGCTTCGGGCTGGGCCCGTTCGCTTCGGGCGCGGTCGCGCTGGGCGTCACCACGCTCATGGCGGCCGCGTACGGCGTCCTCGCGCTGCGCGCCTCGGGCCTCGGCTTCCTGATGATCACGCTCGCGCTCGGGCAGATCCTGTGGGGCCTCGCGTATCGCTGGGTGAGCGTCACCGGCGGCGACAACGGGCTCTCGGGACTCGTTCGTCCCAGGCCGTTCGGCATCGACCTCACCGACGCGCGGCCGTTCTACTACTTCACGCTCGTGGTCTTCGTGGCTGCGTTCGCGCTGATCGCCCTCTTCGTGCGCTCGCCTTTCGGCGCGAGCCTGCAGGGCGCGCGCGACCAGCCGCGGCGCATGACGGCGCTCGGCTTCCACGTGTGGATGATCCGCTGGATCGCGTTCGTCGTATCCGGCTTCTGGGGCGCGGTGGCGGGCGTGCTCTACGTGTACTACAACAACTTCATCAGCCCGCACGCCCTTTCGCTCACGCAGTCGGCCGAGGTATTGCTCATGGTGATCGCGGGCGGACCCGCGACGCTCCTCGGGCCGCTCGTCGGCGCGGCGCTCGTGGTGCTGGTGAAGGATGTCGCGAGCGCCTACGTGGAGCGCTGGACGCTGCTCCTCGGCGTGATCTTCGTCGCCATCGTGCTCTTCCTTCCCGACGGCCTGGTACCCGGCGTGCGGCGCCTGTGGGTCGATCGGATCGCGCGGAGGGCGCCATGAGCGTCCCGGCGCTCGCCGTGCGGCAACTGTGCAAGTCGTTCGGCGGCCTTCCGGCGACCGACAACGTGTCGCTCGAGGTCGCGCCCGGCGAGCGGCGGCTCGTCATCGGCCCGAACGGCGCGGGCAAGACCACGCTCTTCAACCTCATCAGCGGCGACCTGCGCGCGGACGCCGGCTCGGTGCGTCTCTTCGGCGAGGAGATGGTGAAGCTGCGCCCCGACCAGCGCGCGCACCGCGGGCTCGCGCGCACCTACCAGATCATCACGCTCTTCCCGCGCGATTCACTGGTCCGCAACGTGATGCTCAGCGTGCTCGGCCTTTCGCCGCGGCGCTGGCACGCGTGGCGCCCGCTGCCCGGATCGGGCGAGCTGCGCGACAAGGCGCTCGCGGCCCTCGCGCGCGTCGGGCTCGAGCCGCTCGCCGAGCGCGCCGTCTCCGAGCTCTCGTACGGCGAGAAGCGCCGCGCCGAGATCGCGATGGCGCTCGCGCAGAACCCGCGCGTGCTGCTGCTCGACGAGCCGCTCGCCGGCCTCTCCGTCGAGGAGCGCAAGGTCGTGCAGTCGCTCCTCGAGGCGATCCCGCGCGACATGACGATCGTGATGATCGAGCACGACACCGACGCCGCCCTCGCGTTCGCCGAGCGCATCACGGTGCTCCATTACGGCAACGTGATCGTCGAGGGCACGCGCGCCGAAGTGGTCGCGCATCCGCGCACGCGCGAGGTCTACCTTGGCGCCTGAGGGCGCTGCGCTGCGCCTGGAGCGCGTGAACGCGCTCTACGGCGACAGCCACGTGCTGCGCGACGTCTCGTTCACGCTCGCCGCGGGGCGCGTCCTCGCGCTCCTCGGCCGCAACGGCGCCGGCAAGACCACGTGCATGAACGTCGTGATCGGATGGCTCGCCCCGCGCGACGGCGACGTGCGGCTCTTCGGCGAGCCGATCGGCGGGCTCGCGCCCGAGGCGATCTCGCGCCGCGGCGTGGGCCTCGTTCCACAGGGGCGGCGCGTCTTTCCGAGCCTCACCGTGTTCGAGAACCTGTGCGTCGCCGAGCGCCGGCGCGGCAACGGCGCCTCGAGCTGGTCGATCGAGCGGGTGTTCGAGCGCTTCCCGGTCCTGCAGCGGCGCCAAGGCCAGCTCGCCGGCTCGCTCTCCGGCGGCGAGCAGCAGATGCTCGCGATCGGCCGCGCGCTGGTCTCCAACCCGCGCGTGCTGCTGCTCGACGAGCCTTCCGAGGGACTCGCCCCGCGCATCGTGCACGAGGTCGGGGAGACCCTGCTCTCGCTCAAGGAGCGCGGGTTCTCGATCGTGCTGGTCGAGCAGAACACCACGCTCGCGCTGCGGGTCGCCGACGACGTCGCGATCCTCAACACGGGCCGCATCGTCTACGAAGGCACGGCCGCGCAAGCCCGGGCGCGGCCGGACCTGCTTCACACCCATCTCGGGATCCTCTGACCGCCGCCACCATGCCCACCGTCAACGTCGCGGGCGCCGAGGTCGAATACGCGCAGTCCGGCACCGGCCCCTACCTGCTCCTGCTGCATTCGCTCCTCACCGACGCAACCGTTTTCGAGCCGATGTTGCCGATGCTCGAGAGCACGCACCGCGTGACGCGCCTCAACCTTCCCGGCTTCGGCGGCTCTTCGGCGCGCGCGCTTGCGAGCGTGGGCGACTATGCCGACCATGTCGCGCTCGCGATGGATGCGCTCGCCCTGCCGAAGACCACCGACGTCTTCGGCAACGGCTTCGGCGCCTTCGTCGCCCTCGAGCTCGCGATCCGGCACGGGGCGAGGCTTGGCAACCTCTATGCGGCCGACGTCGTGGCGGCGTTCCCCGAACCGGCACGTGCACCGTTCCGCGCCATGGCCTCGCGCGTGCGGGAGGCCGGCATGTCGGCGGTGCTCGATACCGCGATCGGGCGCATGTTCCCGGAGGAATTCCAGGCACGCCACCCGGAGGTCGTCGCGAAGCGCAAGAGCCGCCTCGCGCTCGCCGATCCCGGCTGCTTCGCGCAGGCCTGCCTCGGGCTCGCCGGGCTCGACCTCACCGCGCGGCTACCCTCCATCCGCAACCGCACGCTCGTGATGTGCGGCGATCTCGACCGCACCACGCCGCCGGAGCTCGCGGCGAAGGTCGCCGAGGCGATTCCCGGGGCGGCATACCACGGCATCGCGGGCTCCGGCCATTGCCCGATGCTCGAGCAGCCCGGGGCGCTGGTCGCCGCCATCGCCTCGTTCGAAAGCGAAGGGGCGCGCGCATGAACGCCCGGCGCTGCGGGCGCTACGATATCGCGCAGCACACTCCATCCACGCCGCCGAAAGGATCGCCATGAGCGTCCCGCGCCCGCTGCGCCGCCTCGCCTGCCTCGCACTCACGCTGCTCGCCTCCGGCGCGCTACTCGCCCAGGCACCCGCGCCGATTCGCATCGGCTTCCTCACCGTGCGCACCGGTGCGCTCGCCGCGGGCGGCAAGCAGATGGAGCAGGGGATCAACCTCTTCGTGAAGGAGCGCAACGCGACGATCGCCGGGCGCAGGATCGAGCTCTTCGTCGCCGATACCGGCGGCTCGCCGCCGCAGGCGCGCGCGAAGGTGCAGGAGCTGGTCGAAAAGGACCACGTGGACGTCATCATCGGCCCGCTCGCGACGTTCGAGGCGCTCGCGATCGACGACTACATCCGCCAGGCCAGGGTACCGCTCATCACCCCGACCTCGGCCGCGCAGAAGGACCTCGCGCAGCAGAAGCAGAACGACTACGTCGTCCATGCGGTGGGCACCGCCGCCCAGCCGATGCACGTGCTGGGCGATTTCGCGGCGCGCAAGCTCGGGATCAGGACCGTCTCGTCGGTCGCCGACGACTTCACCTACGGGCACGAGGGATCGGCGGGGTTCCAGGCCGGTTTCGAGGCGGCGGGCGGACGCGTGCTGCAGAAGCTCTGGCCGCCCTTGAACGTGGCGGACTACGGCTCGTACGTGAGCCAGGTGCGCGACGACGCGCAGGGCGTCTACGCGGGCTTCGCCGGCATCAACGGACTGCGCTTCCTGAAGCAGTACGCCGACTACGGAATGAAGAAGCCGGTGTTCGGCAATCCGACCTGCGTGGACGAGGGCATCCTCAGGAACATGGGCGACGAGGCGCTCGGCGTGTACTCGGCGAGCTGGTACTCGGCGCAGATCGATTCGCCGGAGAACAAGCGCTTCGTCGAGGCCGTGCTGAAGGAATACAACGTGATCCCGGGCTTCTACACCGCGAGCACGTACGTGGCTGCGATGTATCTGGAGGCCGCGCTGCGGTCGATCGGGGGGCGCGTCGAGGACAAGCCCGGCTTCATCCGGGCGCTGCACCAGGTGCGCCTGGACGCGAGCCCGATCGGGCCGGTGCGCATCGACGAGTACGGCAAGCCCGTGCTCAACATCTACGTGCGCAAGGTGGAGCGCAGCAACGGCCGCCTCGTGAACTCGATCGTCGCGACGTATCCGAACGTCACCCAGTTCTGGAATTTCGATCCGGCGAAATTCCTCGCCGCGCCGGTCTACTCGCGCGATTACCCGCCGGTGAGGAACTAGGCGCTATCCGCGCAGGAACTCGCCGATGGCGGCGTTGAGGAACGCCGCATCCTCCGGCGCCGTGCCGCTCGCGGCACGATGGCCGCGCTGCGAGGCGATCTCGACGAAGCACGCATGGCGCATGTGCGCGACCATCTCGCGCGAGGCGCTCGCGGGATTGTAGAGGTCGAGCGGCGGCGCGAGGAGCAGCGTCGGCGCTTCGATCGCGCGAAGCGCGGCCTCGAGGTCGCCGCGCAATCCCGGTGTCGCGCCGAGGTCGTGCGCATCGTAGGCGCGCGCCTGGCAGGCCCAGTCGAACGCAGCCGGGCCGTCCTCGGCGAAGCGCCGCTCGAGCGCGCCGATCTCCTCCAGCAGCGCGGTCCTTCCTGCGAAGCGTTCGGCCGCGGCGGGCGTCGAGGGGATCGCGAGCTGCGTGAGCGGCGCCCACAATCGCATGGCCGCCGCCCGCTCGCGCGGGACGGTGCATGCGTCGTCCTCGAACATCGCGCGCCGCGAGAGCTCGTTCATGAGCTGCGACCAGCGCGACGTGCGCGCCATCGCGGTCATCGCGACGACGCGGCCGACGCGCCGCGGATGGCTCACCGCCCACTGCAGCGCCTGCATCCCGCCCATCGACGCGCCGACCACCGCACGGAGGCGGGATATGCCCAGCAGGTCGAGGAGCCGCCGCTGGCTTTCCACCATGTCGCGAATGGCGATGGCGGGAAACGCCGCTCCCGCCTGCGCGGGCGTGTTCGAGGGCGAGCTCGAGAGGCCGTTGCCGAGCGCGTCGATCGCGACCACGTGGAAGCGGCGCGTGTCGAGCGCGCGCCCGGGGCCGATGAGGAAGTCGAGCCGGTGGTGGGTGCTGCCGATCGCGCAGCAAGCGAGGATCGAGTTGTCGCCCGCCGGGTTGCGCTCGCCGTGCTCGACCCAGACGAGGCGGCACTCCTCGAGGCGGCCGCCGCCCTCGAGGTGCAGCAGGCCGATCGATCGCTCGTGGTGCGGGCGATCGATCCAGCCCTCGAGGAGCGCGGGATGGCGCATCAGGCGGCGAATTCCACGAGGGTCCGCACGCCTTCGCCGCGGCGCATCGCGTCGAAGCCCTCGTTGATGCGCGCGAGCGGCACGCGTGCGGTGATGAGCTCGTCCAGGCGCAGCTTTCCTTCCAGGTAGAGGCGCGCGAGCCAGGGGAAGTCGCGCGCCGGGCGCGCCGCGCCATAGGACGAGCGCGTGATGCGCTTCTCGCCCATGAGCGATCCGAAGCGGAAGGAGACCATTTGCGCGATCGGCACCTTGCCGAGGAGGACCACCTGGGCGCCCGGGCGCGCGATCTCGAGCGCGAGCCGCATGGCGCTCTCCGCGCCCGCGCTCTCGAAGGCCGCGTCGACGCCGCGCCCGCCGGTGAACGCCTTCACCGCGGCGATCGCGGAGTCGTCGGCGAGCAGCGTGTCGGTCGCTCCGAGGCGCGCGGCGCGCTCGAGGCGAGCCGGATCGCGATCGAGCGCGATGATGCGTTCGGCGCGCGCGATCGAGCCCGCCTGGATCGCGTTGAGCCCGACCGCTCCGCAGCCGACCACCGCCATGGTGTCGCCCGCGGCGACTTTCGCGAGCCGCAGGACCGCGCCCACGCCGGTCATCACGCCGCAACCGAGGAGGCAGGCGCGATCGAGCGGCATCTCGCGCGGAATCGGAATGGCGCCGGACTCCGGAACGAGCGAGAACTCGGCATGCGAGGAGACGACGCCGAAGTGGTGGACAGCGCCGCCGTCGAGGGTGAGCCGCGTGCCGCCATCGAGCATCCGCCCGGCCGGCTGGTGGCGGCGGAACGGCTCGCACAGGACGGGCTCGTCGCGCCTGCAGTAGTAGCAGTGGCCGCAATGCGGGTTCCACGAGGCGACGACCGCGTCGCCGGGGCGCACGGCGCTCACGCCTTCGCCCACCGCTTCCACGACGCCCGCTCCCTCGTGGCCGAGCACGATCGGGAACGGATAGCCCATGCGCCCCTCGATCACTTCGAGGTCGGTATGGCAGAGGCCGCTCGCGCGATTGCGGATCAGCACCTCGCCCACGGCGGGATCGGGCAGCTCGACCTCCTCGACGGCGAGCGGCCGGTCCACGCCGTGGAGGACCGCAGCCTGGAAGCGCACGTCAGGCGGGGAGCTGGGTCTTGTCCGTGCCCCGGTAGAGCACCGCGACCTTGCGCTCGACGGCGTCGGCGTGGGCACGCCGCTCGGCTTCGCCCAGGTCCTCGCGCGGGCGCGGCTCGGGATCGAAGTGGCCGTGCTCGTCCACGCCGCGCACCAGCATCGCCGAGTCGCGCCCCTGCGTCTGCCGCACGCGCGTGGGCAGGTAGCGGATGGCGAGCCCGATGCGCCGGTCGCTCGAATGGTTGGGCGCCGAGCCGTGCACGAGGCGGATGTGGTGCAGCGACATCTCGCCGGGCGCGAGCATCATGCTCACGGCCTTCGACTCGTCCACCTCGACCGCGATCTCCTGGCCGCGCGTGAGGAGGTTGTTCTCGGCGAAGGTGTCGACGTGCGGGATGTGCGAATCGAAATGCGAGCCGGGCACGACCTTCATGCAGCCGCTCTCGAGGCTCGCGGCGCTGAGCGCGACCCACGCCGTCACCACCTCTTCCGGGTCGAGCCCCCAGTAGGCCGCGTCCTGGTGCCACGAGACGAAGCCCGGGCTCGCCGCTTCCTTGATGAAGAAGTTCGAGGTCCAGCAGAGGATGTTCGGGCCGAGCAGGTCCTCGACCGCGTCGACCACGGCGGGGTGGTGCACGATGCGATCGGCCCAGGTGAAGAGGAGGTGGCTCTTCACCCGCCACTTGCCCTGCAGCGGTGCGCCGGTCGCGGCCTCGTGCTGCTCGAGCGCCGCGCGCAACTCGGCCGCTTCGCGTTGGGAGAAGACGCGCACCGGAAAGTGGTAGCCGTTGCGCCGGAATGAGTCGACCTGGCTTTGGGAGAGCAGCTTCGGCATCTCGATATCCTCAGTTGGCCGGAATGTGGGCGTCCGCGACGACCTTCTTCCAGACCTGCACTTCACGCTGCGTGTGCGCGGCGAGCGCCTCCGGCCCGCGCTCGGAGGCGGGCACCAGCACGTAGCCCTGCTTCACCATTCCGCCGGTGAAAGTGGCGTCATCCATCGCCTGGCCGAAGTGCGCGACCATCCACTGCACGGCGTCCTTGGGCGCGCCGTGCGGCGCGTAGATGCCGTACCAGGTGGCGGCCTGGAATCCGGTGAGGCCCGACTCGTCGAGGGTGGGCACCTGCGGCAGTTGCGGGATCCTTTCGCGCGAGGTGACCGCGAACGCGCGCACTTTCCCGCCGCGCACCTGCGGCAACGCGGTGTTCGACTGGTCGAACATGCAGTCGATGCGCCCGCCCATGATGTCGGTATAGGCCGGCGCATTGCCCTTGTAGGGCACGTAGACGATGTCCGCCTTCGCGGCGCTCGCGAAGAGCGCGGCGACGAGGTGCCCGGCGGAGCCGACGCCGGCGTTGCCGAAGTTGAGCTTGCCCGGATTGTCGCGCGCGTACCGAAGCAGCCCGCGGATGTCGTGCTCCTTCACGCGCTTGCCGCACACGAGGACCATCGGCGTATCCGGGAATCGCACCACCGCATCGAAGTCCTTCACCGGATCGTAGGTGAGGTGCTTGTAGAGGCTGGGCGCCGCGGCCATGTATCCCATGTGCCCGACGAGGAACGTATATCCGTCGGGCCTCGACTGCGCGACCTTCGCCGCGCCGATCGTGCCGCCCGCGCCCGGCACGTTCTCGATCACGATGGATTGGCTCGCGCCGCGCGACATGCGCTCGGCGAACTGGCGCGCGAGCGTATCGGTGGCCCCGCCGGCCGCGAACGGAACGACCCAGGTGATCGGATGGTCCGGATATTCGGCGTTCGCTGCGCCCGCCGCCGCGGCGAGGATCGCCGCGGCGATCGCCCTGGTCATCGCCTTCATGCTTCTCCTCCTCGTTATCGGACTGGAATGCGCAAATCGGTCTCCGCGCGCATGTGCGCGAGGATCGCCGCGCAGCCGTTGTGCACGTTGCGCGTCATCGCGACCTCGGCGCCGCGCGCCGTGCCGGAGTGCATTTGCGCGAGCAGGCCGGAATGCTCCTCGACCGCCTCGCCCATGCGCCCGAGCGGAAAGTCCTCGATCGGCCGCGTGAGGATCAGGCGGTCGAACATGTTGGATAGCGGCGCGGCGAGATGCGGGTTGCCCGCCTGCCGTGCGATGCGCACGTGGAACGCCTTGTCCACGAGCATGCCCAGGCGGCGGCGCTCGCCGGTGCCGCCGAGGAGATTGCGATAGATGCGGTGCAGCGCGCGCAGCTCCTCGACGAAGGTGCGCGAGCGCCGCTCGAACGCATGCCGCGCGGTGAATTCCTCGATGCACCGGCGCGCGTCGTAGAGCTGTGCGACGTCCTGCATCTCCAGGCGGCGCAGGACGAAGCCGCGATTGGGGAGCGAGGCGACCACGCCCTCGGTCTCGAGGAGGCGCAGCGCCTCGCGCACCGGCGTGCGGCTCGCGCCGATGTGCCCGGCGATCTCGTCCATCGGCACCTTCTCGCCGGGGCGCACGCGGTTGGAAAGCACCAGCCGCGCGAGGTAGCCGGCGGCGCGATCGACCGGCGCCGCATCCGCCCCGGCCGCCATGCCGCGGGGCAGGAACGGCTCGAGGCGCCGGAAATCCTCGGGGGAGAGCGCGAGCTGCATGGCTGGCTTGGATACAAGAATGTATACACTTTAAGCCATCCCGCGGGTCCGGACAAGCCGGCGGGCGCCGCTCCGCCGGACGAGTCCTACCGGCTCGTGGACGCATGGCGACGAACGCCGTGGAAACCGCGGCAGGCGAGCGCCGTCAAAAAGGCGAGGAGGATCCGCGCATGAAGCCCATCCGCATCCATTCGATCGTCGCCGCGCTCGCGGCCGCAACCGCCGGCCTCGCGTGCGCCGCGGAAGTGACCGTCTTCAAGCAGCCGCAGTTCACCGGCGACCAGCTCACGCTGCGCCGCGACACGACCAACCTCGCCGGCGCGGGCTTCCAGGACCAGATCTCGAGCCTCGTCGTGCGCTCCGGCCGCTGGCAGTTCTGCTCGCAGCCGCAGTTCAACGGCGACTGCATCGTGCTCGGCCCGGGCGAGTATCCGCAGCTCGCGCAGAACATGAACCACCGCATCGAGTCGGCGCGTGAAGTGAGCCGCTATGCCCGGAACGACCGCTACCGCGAAGGCCGCTACGAAGGCGGCGGCGAGCGCTCCGCCGAGCGCGGCGCGGTGGAGCTCTTCCCGGGCGCCGATTTCCGCGGCCGCGGGCTCGCGCTCGACCACGACGTCGATGCGCTCGACCCGCGCATGGTCGATCGCGGCGTCTCGAGCCTGGTGGTCCGCGAAGGCCGCTGGCAGGCGTGCTCGCAGCCCGGATTCCGCGGACGCTGCGCGGTGTTCGGTCCCGGCGAGTACGCGGACCTCGGGCGGCTGGACAACCGCATCGGCTCCATGAGAAGGATCGGCTGAACGGCGCTTCAGGCGCGGCGGCGCAGCAGCCGCTGCTGCTCGCGCTGCCACTCGCGCTCCTTCTCGGTCTCGCGCTTGTCGTGCTGCTTCTTGCCCCTGGCGAGGCCCACCGCGAGCTTCACCCGGCCCTTGGCGTAGTGAAGGTCGAGCGGCACGATGGTGTATCCGCGCTGCTCGACCTTGCCGATGAGTCGCCGGATCTCCTCGGCGTTCAGCAGCAGCTTGCGGGTGCGGGTCGGATCGGGGTGCACGTGCGTGGAAGCGGTCGGCAGCGCGCTCACGTGCATGCCGATCACGTACGGCTCCGCGCCCTTGAGGATCACGTACGCTTCCTTGATCTGCACGCGTCCGGCGCGGATCGCCTTCACTTCCCAGCCCTCGAGCACCAGCCCGGCCTCGTAGCGCTCCTCGATGAAGTAGTCGTGGAACGCCTTCTTGTTGTCGACGATGGACATGGGCCTAGTTTACGTAAAATCCACACATGCCCACCGTGCGAAAGTCCGTGATCGTCGAGCGTCCGGCCGCGGCGATGTTCGAGCTGGTCGACGACGTCGAGCGCTATCCAGAGTTCCTGCCCTGGTGCGCGGGCGCGCACGTGTACGAGCGCACCGAGCGCGTGACCGTCGCGCGCCTGGACATCGACTACCGCGGGCTCACCAGCCACTTCTCGACGCGCAACGTGAAGCACCCGCCCGGGCGCATGCAGCTCGAGTTCGTCGAGGGGCCGTTCGACCGGTTCAAGGGCCACTGGCATTTCGTCGCGCTCGGCGAAGAGGGCTGCCGCGTGGAGTTCGCGCTCGACTACGCGTTCTCCAACCTCGCCTTCGAGGCGGTGCTCGGGCCCGTCTTCGGGCACATCGTCGAGACGCTGGTCGAGCGCTTCGTCGAGCGCGCCGAGAAGAAGATCCGCCCGAAGCGGGGCACGGGGCATCGCGGATGATCCGCGTGAGCGTCGCGATCGCGCTTCCCGGACGGCAGGAGGTCGTCGACCTGGAGCTCCCCCCGGGGAGCCGCGTCGCCGATGCCCTCGCATCGGACGGCGTGCGCGAGCGGCTGCGCGGCGTCGACGCCGATGCGCTGGACGTCGGCATCTGGTCGCGGCGCTGCGCGAGGGATGCGGTGCTGCGCGACGGCGATCGCGTCGAGCTCTATCGTCCGCTCGCCGCCGATCCCAAGGCGATGCGGCGCGCGCGCGCGCGCCTCAAGCCTTCGACTCGACCTCGAAGCGGGCGCTGATCCAGTCCGCGCCCTTGCCGGTGATGCGGTTCAGGCGCACCGCGTAGCGCTCGCCGGCTGCGCGGATCACGAAGCGGCTGCCCATGCGGAACTCGCCGAGCGGGAGCAGCAGCGTGTCGAGCCTTCCCTCGCGGTCGTCACCGGGCAGGAACACGGCGGGCGCAACGGGAACGCCCTTGGCCGCGAGCTCGACCGCAATCGGCCGGTAGCCCAGCACCTCGATCCCGACGAGCACGTCGCCGGCGCGATTCGGCTGCTTGCGCACCACCGAGCCCACGATCCATCCGCCGGTCTCGTGGTTGCGAAGGGCGACGATGCCGTGCAGCGGGATCGCCTCGGAGGCGGCGCGATCCCCGAGCAGGCCGTAGCCTCGCGCGCTCAGGTCCTGCACGCGCCAGCGTTCCACTTCGGGATCGGCGGCAGGCGCCTCGAGCATCGCCCCGGGAATGTGCGGATCGGCGGCGAGCACCGAGAGCCCGGCGGGAGAGACCTCGATGATCTCCATGCTCGCGACCGCGGCCGCCGGCGCGGCGGGACTCGCGGCGACTTCCGCGCCGCGCGCCTCGCGCAGCTTGCGCAGGACCGCCTCGATCCCGGCCACCACGTCGACCTCGCGATCCTCGAATGCGGTGCGCGGCTGCAGGCGGCTCTCGCCTCCCGCGATCATCGCGGCGTAGAGCTTCTCGATGCCCGAGAGGAGCGCGGCATGCTCCTCGATCGGAAGCACCGCGCCCGCGCCGGTCTCGCCGTGCACGCGGCCGTGGCGCAGCTCGGCCTTCATCGACTCGATCTGCGCCCCGAGCGCGTCGGCGTGCAGGAAGCGCGGATTGGCGCCCGGCCCGCGGCGTGCGAGCGGCTGCATGCCCGACTCGGAGGCGAGGTCGACGGCGAGGAAGTGGCGTCCCGGCTCGGCGCTCGCGTCGAGCGCGTACTCGCGGCACCAGCTCGCGAGCCAGCCGTCGGCGATCTCCATCTGCACCTTGGTGAGGCTGCCGGTGTTGAGCATCTCGAAGAGGAGCGCGCGCAGGTACAGCGCCTCGACCGTGGCGTCGAAGCCGGGCTCCGACGCGTGCACCGTGAAGGGCTCGCGCGCGTAGCCCTCGGCCTCCGCGAGCGCGTAGAGCGCATGCAGCTGGCGCCACGGCGTTCCGCGGCCCGGCTCGTTGAGCAGCCCGCCCCATTTCACGAATCCGTGGATCGCGTGGATGGCGAGCCCCGTCGCCTGCACCATGCGCGCCTCGCCCTCGCGCCCGCGGGCCCAGGCGGCGCGATTGCGCAGGAAGCGCTGCAGCCCGTTGGCGGTCTCGAGCCAGATGCGCTGCACGTTGAGCGCGAAGTCGCGATCGGTCTCCGCGGCATCGAACGGCTGGCGCAGGAAATCCATCTGGCCGTAGAGCAGGAGCGACTGGAAGTGGTCCTCGACCGCCACCAGCTGGTGCAGGCGCGGCACGCCGAACGCGCTTCCCTCGCCGCCGAGCTCGCGCACCGCCGCGAGGAAGGCCACGCGCGCGGAAGGGTCGCGCACGGTCGTGAGGCGCAGCACGCGCTCGACGTCGCCGCCTTCGGTCGCGTCGAGCTCGGACATTTCAGGCGACGGAGAAGATCTCGGCCTTGCGCAGCGCCGGGATCGGGTCGGGCGCGAGGTCCGTGTCGGTGACCGACGCCTCGTCCATGAGGCGCGAGCGCAGCTCCGCGGCGAGCCCGCCGCGCGACGTGTCGTCCGCGCCATGCAGCCAGCCTTCGGGGCCGCCGTCGATCGCGGCGACGACTTCCTCGCCTTCGTAGAGCGGGTTCGCCGGATCGAGCGTGCGGCCGATCGCCCGCACGTCGCGCCACTCGTCGCTCGCGCCGTGCCGCTCGGCGAAGCGCCGCGCGAGCTCGGCGAACTCGCCACTGAGCCCTTGCAGGCGGAAGAGGGCGAAGAGCGCGAGCCACGCGGGCATCGCATCGGGCTCGCGCTCGATCGCGAACTGCAGCAGCTCGACCGCGCGCGCGATGGCGCCGTCGTCGTGGAGCAGCCGCGCCGCCTTCACCACGGAGAGCGGATCGTCGAGCACGACCGCCCCGTTCGCGATCTCCGGGAAGCGCTCCTCGATGTAGCGACGGCGCAGCTCCACGTTGTCCTCGGCGGGAACGCGCGTGGCGATTTGCGGCACCGGCTCCGAAGGGATGTCGGTATCGTGCCGCAGGTCGGTGTCGGCCGCGTGGCCTTCGGCGCCCGGCTCGGTCACCGCGAGGTCGGGCGCGATCTCTTCCTCGGCGTAGTCGTCGATCGCGAACGCGCGGCGGCGCGCGAAGTAGCGCAAGCCGAGCACGCCGGCGAGCGGCACGAGCAGCAGGCGGAGCCACCAGAGCACGCTCGAGTACCAAGGCTCCTCCCCCGGTGCACGGGGAATCACGACGGGCCTGATGGGCTCCTCGCGCGCCTTCGGCGCTGCCCCGGGCGCAGGCGTCGCCTTTGCCGTTTCCGTCGCGGCCGCGCCCGGCGCTTCCGGCTTCGGCTCGATCGCCTTCGGCGCTTGCGCGCCCGGCGCGGGCGTCTTCGGTGCTTCGGCGCGCGGCGCCTCGGCCGCGGCATCCACGCTCGGCGGTGCCGGCGGGGTCGCATCGGCCTTCGGCGGCGCGGCGTCGACGGGCTTCGCGCTCTCCGGCGCCGGCCCGGCCGCCGGCGCCAGGGTCGCGAGCCTGAGCTTCAGCTGCCGGACCTGGGACTCGAGCCGGCGGATGTCCTCGCGCATGGCGAGCATCGCGGCGGTGCGATCGTCGGATTCCAGCACCAGCAGCCGTTCGCGAAGCTCGGCCCGCTTGCGCTCGTCCATGGCGCGCGAGGGCGCGAGGTCGATCACCGGCGCCGACAGCCGCAGGCGGAATCCCTCCGCGGCCCCTGCGCGCGGTTCATCGCGGCGCGGCGGCGACGGAACGCGCTCTTTCGCGGCCGGCGCGGAGGCCGCCGCGGCGAGCGCCGTCGCGCTCCCGGCTGCGCTTCGGTGCACCGGCGCGTGCGCCACGCGAGGCGACGCGGCGGCCCTCGACGCGGCCGCATGCCGCACGGGTAGGGTCGCCGCGAACGCGTGCAGGTCCGGAAGGGCGATCGTCATACCGGGCTCGAGCGGCTCTTCGTCGCCGATGGCGGCGAGCGCCGCGTTCTGCGCGCGGATCGCCTCGAGGTAACGGGCACGCACGACCCGGTCGCGCGGAAAGAACACCTCGGCGAGCGAGGCGAGGGTGTCCCCCTCGCGCACGGCGAGGTTCATGACGACCGGCAGCGGCGCGGCGACGCGGCTGGCGACCGGTGGCGGGTCGGCGGTCGGCGCCGGGAATCTCACGGCATATTCGACCGCCGGTGCGCTCGGCGCTCCCGGACAAGTGATGGCGATGGCGAAGGCCGCGCCTTCTTCGAGCGGGCCGCGCGTGCGCACGAAGAGGCTCGCGCCGCGCGACGAGCGGCGCAGCTCCAGGCTCGGTCCCGGCAACGAGGTCGCACCGCGGGAGGCGAGCGAGAAGCAGGCGCCGCGCAGCGGCTCGTCCTTCGCGGTGAGGACCGGGATGCGCGCTTCGAGCGGTGCCCCGGCGCGCGAGCGCACTTCGATGTCGCCGAGGGAAACGGCCCCCGCCGGGAGCGCCAGCAGGCAGAGCGCCCCGAAGCCCAGCGGCATGCGCCAGGCCGCGACGTTCACGACTTGCAGGACTCGTCCACGTCCTTCTGCGCCGCGACCCGGGCCGCCTCGATCTCCTCGTCGGAGAGGAATTCGCGCTCGCCCTTCGCGTCGTACTTGAAGAGCCGCCCGCCATCCGTGTACGTGCGCAGGTTCTGGCGCGCCTGCTCGCATTTCTGCTCCGCGATCTTCGCGTTCTTCTCCTCGATCTCGGCCTTCTTCTCGCGGTCCTTGGCGAGCGCGCGGCCCTTCTCGAGCTCCTTGTCGAGCGTCGCCGCGGGTTTCGGCGCCGTGGCGCCGCCCCCGCCCCCCGAGCTCGGCACGACGTGCACCGGCTTCGCGTCGGCACCGGGCGGAGGCGTGTCGGAGTAGACGGTCTTGCCGTCCTTGTCGACGTACTTGTAGAGCTCGGCCGAGGCGAGCGGTACCACGGCGCACGCGAGGGCGAGGGCGATGAGGCGCTTCATGTTCGTGTTCCTCCCAGTTCGTTCACTTCACGGCCGGATAGGCCAGCTGCTCGAGTCCCAGCTGCGCGAGGTCGCTCGCGCTCTTCGCGAGCACGATCGCGTTCTCGTAATCGCTCTGCGCCACCGCCTTCCTCGCGGCGAGGAGGTCCTGCCACGCCTTGAGCCACAACGCGCGCTTCGAGCGCGCACGCTGCACGTCCGTCTCCGCCTGCGCGAGCATGGCGCGCGCTTCCGCGCCGAGCTTCGCCTGCTCCGCCTTGCGCGCCGCCTCGTCGTGCGCGGGCGCTGCGGCGGGCGCCTGGCCCGCCGCGGAAGGCTCGCTCGCAGGCTCCTGCGCGGCGCATCCGGCGAGCATCGTCGCGGCCAGCGCCAGCACCCGGAACGCCTTCTCAGCGCGCGAGCAAACATATGGCGGATCAAACATTTAGGAAACCTTATCGAGAATCCGCTCGAACGTCAATGAAGTGCGCTCGCAAGGATGCCGGGCGCCCGCACCGTTGTTCGGGTATGGGCCCATCGGTATAATCTCGTTTTGCGACGAGGGATTTATGCGCGTCATCCAGAAGGCGCTCACTTTCGACGACGTCCTGCTCGTTCCCGCCCACTCGACCGTCCTCCCCCGCGAAGTCAGCCTCTCTTCCCGCCTCACCCGGTCGATCCAGCTCAACATCCCGCTCCTCTCGGCCGCCATGGACACGGTGACCGAATCGCGCCTCGCCATCGCGCTCGCGCAGGAGGGCGGCATCGGCATCGTCCACAAGAACATGGCGCCCAAGGCGCAGGCGGCCGAGGTCGCCAAGGTGAAGCGCTTCGAGAGCGGCGTGGTGAAGGAGCCGATCACGATCGCGCCCACCATGACCGTGCGCGAGGTGCTCGAGCTCACCCGCAAGCACCACATTTCCGGGCTGCCGGTGCTCGAAGGCAAGCGCGTGGTGGGCATCGTCACCAACCGCGACGTGCGCTTCGAGACCAACCTCGACCAGCCGGTGAAGAACATCATGACGCCGCGCGACAAGCTCGTGACGGTGAAGGAGGGGGCGCTCCTCGACGACGCGAAGGCGTTGATGCACCGCCATCGCCTCGAGCGCGTGCTGGTGATCAACGGCGACTGGGAGCTGCGCGGCCTCATCACCGTGAAGGACATCCTCAAGTCCTCGGAGCATCCGCTGGCGAGCAAGGACCAGCAGGGGCGCCTGCGGGTGGGCGCCGCGGTGGGCGTGGGCGAGGGCACCGAGGAGCGCGTGGAGGCGCTGGTCGAAGCGGGCGCCGACACGATCGTCGTGGACACCGCCCACGGCCATGCGCAGGGCGTGCTCGACCGCGTGCAGTGGGTGAAGAAGCGCTATCCGCAGATGGAGGTGATCGGCGGCAACATCGCCACGCGCGCGGCTGCCCAGGCGATGGTCGACCACGGCGCCGACGCGGTGAAGGTCGGCATCGGCCCGGGCTCCATCTGCACCACGCGCATCGTCGCCGGCGTGGGCGTCCCGCAGATCACCGCGATCCAGGAAGTCGCCGCCGCACTGAAGGATTCGGGCGTGCCGTGCATCGCCGACGGCGGCATCCGCTACTCGGGCGACATCGCGAAGGCGATCGCCGCCGGCGCCTCGTGCGTGATGCTCGGCAGCCTCTTCGCCGGCAGCGAGGAGGCGCCCGGCGAGATCGAGCTCTTCCAGGGCCGTTCCTACAAGGCCTACCGCGGCATGGGCTCGCTCGGCGCGATGCAGAAAGGCTCCAGCGACCGCTATTTCCAGGACGCGGAGATGAACGCCGACAAGCTGGTTCCCGAGGGCGTCGAGGGGCGCATCCCGTACAAGGGGCCGGTCACCGCGATCATCCTGCAGCTCATGGGCGGGCTTCGCGCGAGCATGGGCTACACCGGCTGCCGCACGGTCGAAGAGATGCGCGCGAAGGCCGATTTCGTCGAGATCACCTCCGCGGGCATGCGCGAGTCCCACGTACACGACGTGCAGATCACGAAGGAAGCGCCGAATTACCACGTCGACTGACAAGATCCTCATCCTCGACTTCGGGTCCCAGGTCACGCAGCTCATCGCGCGCCGCGTTCGCGAGACCGGCGTCTATTGCGAGCTGCATCCGTGCGACGTGGACCCGCAGTTCGTGCGCGCCTTCAACCCGCGCGGCGTGATCCTCTCCGGAAGCCACGCCTCCGCGACCGAGGAGAGCACCGACCGCGCGCCGCAGGTCGTGTTCGAGCTGGGCGTGCCCGTGCTCGGCATCTGCTACGGCATGCAGACCATGGCCGCGCAGCTCGGCGGCGCCGTGGAGCCGGGGAAAGTGCGCGAGTTCGGCTACGCGGAGGTGCGCGTGCGCGGGCACTCGAAGCTCTTCGAGGGCATCGAGGATCGCGTGAACGAGAAGGGCGAGGCGTTCCTCGACGTCTGGATGAGCCACGGCGACAAGGTGACCGCCCTGCCGCCGGGATTCAAGCGGATCGCCTCGAACCCCGTGTGCCCGATCGCCGGCATGGCGGACGAATCGCGCCGCTTCTACGCCGTGCAGTTCCATCCGGAAGTCACGCACACGAAGAAGGGCAAGGAGATCTACGCGCGCTTCGTGCACGACATCTGCGGCTGCGGCAAGAGCTGGGACATGCCGGGCTTCGTGCCGCGCGCGGTGGAGAAGATCCGCGAGCAGGTCGGCAAGGACGAGGTGATCCTCGGACTCTCGGGCGGCGTCGATTCGGCGGTGGCCGCGGCGCTGATCCACAAGGCGATCGGAGACCAGCTCACGTGCATCTTCGTGGACACCGGGCTCCTGCGCCTGGACGAAGGCGACCAGGTGATGGACACCTTCGCGAAGCACCTCGGCGTGAAGGTGGACCGCGTGGATGCCGCGGACGAATTCCTCGGCGCGCTCGCCGGAGTCTCCGACCCGGAGCAGAAGCGCCGCATCATCGGGCGCCTCTTCGTCGAGGTCTTCCAGCGCGAGGCGCAGAAGATGCCCAACGCGAAGTGGCTCGCGCAGGGCACCATCTATCCCGACGTGATCGAGTCGGCGGGCGCGAAGACCAAGAAGGCGGTGGCGATCAAGTCGCACCACAACGTGGGCGGCCTTCCCGAGACGCTGCACCTGAAGCTTCTCGAGCCGCTGCGCGAGCTCTTCAAGGACGAGGTGCGCGACCTGGGCCTCGAGCTGGGCCTGCCGCGCGAGATGGTGTTCCGCCATCCCTTCCCGGGCCCGGGCCTCGGCGTGAGGATCCTGGGCGAAGTGAAGCGCGAGTACGCGGAGCTGCTGCGGCGCGCGGACGCGATCTTCATCGAGGAGCTGCGCTCGGCCATCACCGCCGAGGGCGTCTCGTGGTACGACCAGGTGGCGCAGGCGTTCGCGGTGTTCCTCCCGGTGCGAACGGTGGGAGTGATGGGCGACGGGCGCACCTACGATTTCGCGGTGGCGCTGCGCGCGGTGCAGACCACGGACTTCATGACCGCGCATTGGGCGGAGCTGCCCTACGACCTGCTCGCGCGCGTGTCGAGCCGCATCATCAACGAGGTGCGCGGCATCAACCGCGTGACCTACGACATCTCCTCCAAGCCGCCCGCGACGATCGAGTGGGAGTAGATCGCTCGGAGGGCGGAGCAGGGCCCCGCCACGGTGCGCGATTTTGGCGGCCCGTCATTCGGGGTGCGACCCGCAGAGCGATCGCGGCCGACCCGCTCTTGCATGTCATCATGGCGCTCGCCGAGGAGGCCGCTCGATGCCCGACCAGGATGAGTCTTTCATGCGCGAAGCCCTGGCCCTCGCGGCCGAGGCGGCGCGCGCCGGCGAGGTGCCGGTGGGCGCGGTGGTGGTGAAGGACGGGCGCGTGATCGGCCGCGGCTACAACCGCCCAATCTCGGCCGCCGATCCGACCGCCCACGCCGAGATCGTCGCGCTGCGCGAGGCGGCCGCCGCCGAGGGGAATTACCGCCTTCCCGGATGCGAGCTCTACGTGACGCTCGAGCCGTGCGCGATGTGCGTGGGCGCGATGGTGCACGCGCGGCTCGCCCGGGTCGTGTACGGCGCGTCCGACCCTAAGACCGGCGCCTGCGGCAGCGTGGTCGACCTCACCGCGCTCTCCACCAACCACCAGACGGATTTCGTGGGCGGCGTGCTCGCCGGCGAGTGCGCAGCCGGGTTGCGCGCGTTCTTCGCCGAGCGGCGGCAGCGCTAGCGCGAGCGGGCGCGGGAGCCGCGCCGGGACGGTAGAATGGCTCTCGCCGCCCGCGAGCCGAAAGCCGCATGACCGCACCCCGATTCGTCCACCTGCGCCTGCACACCGAGTACTCGATCGTGGACGGCATGGCGCGCGTGGACGACGCCGTCGCCGCCGCGGCAGCCGACGGCATGCCGGCGCTCGCGATCACCGACCTCTCGAACCTCTTCGGCGCGATCAAGTTCTACGAGGCGGCGCGCGCGCACGGCGTGCAGCCGATCGTCGGCTGCGACCTCTGGCTCACCAACGAGCGCAACCGCGACACGCCTTATCGGGTGCTCGTCCTCGCGCGGAACCGCGCGGGATACCTCGCGCTCTGCGAGCTCCTGAGCCGCGCCCACGCCGCGAACCATTGGCGCGGCCGCGCCGAGGTGAGGCGCGAATGGCTGAAGGATCGCGAGGGCCTCATCGCCCTTTCCGGCGGCGAGTCGGGCGACGTCGGGATGGCGCTCGCGAGCGGCCATGCGGAGCAGGCCGAGTCGCTCGCCCGCGAGTGGGCGAAGGATTTCCCCGGCGCGTACTACCTCGAGCTGCAGCGTGTCGACAAGGTGCGGAACGCCTCCGCGGTGCAGGCGATGGTGAACCTCGCCTCGCGCCTGCGCATCCCGGTGGTCGCGACCCATCCGGTCCAGTTCGTGAAGCCGGGGGATTTCCGCGCGCACGAGGCGCGCGTGTGCATCGCGCAAGGGTACGTGCTGGGCGACAACCGCCGGCCGCGCGATTTCCACCCGGCCCAGTACTTCAAGTCGCAGGCCGAGATGGCGGAGCTTTTCGCCGACATCCCGGAGGCGCTCGAGAACACGGTCGAGATCGCGCGCCGCTGCAGCTTCGAGTTCTCGCTCGGCAAGAGCCGGCTGCCCGATTTCCCCACGCCGCAAGGCGAATCGATCGAGGACTACCTGCGCACGCTCGTGCGCGCGGGGCTCGAGAAGCGGCTGGAGGCGCTCTATCCGGACGCGGCGCAGCGCGACGCGGAGCGCCCGCGCTACCTGGAGCGGCTGGAGTACGAGACGAAGACCATCGTGCAGATGGGCTTCCCGGGGTACTTCCTCATCGTCGCCGACTTCATCAACTGGGCGAAGGGCAACGGCGTTCCCGTGGGTCCGGGCCGCGGCTCCGGCGCGGGCTCGCTCGTCGCCTACTCGCTCGGCATCACCGACCTCGACCCGCTCAAGTACGAGCTCCTTTTCGAGCGCTTCCTCAATCCGGAACGCGTCTCGATGCCCGACTTCGACATCGACTTCTGCCAGGACGGGCGCGACCGCGTGATCGAGTACGTGCGGCACAAGTACGGCGCCGAGTCGGTGTCGCAGATCGCGACCTTCGGCACCATGGCGGCCAAGGCCGTGGTGCGCGACGTGGGCCGCGTGCTCGGGATGCCGTACGGCGAGGTGGACCGCATCGCGAAGCTGGTGCCCTTCGAGCTCGGCATCACGCTCGAGAAGGCGCTCGAGATGGAGCCGCAGCTCAAGCAGCTGGTGGAGGAGCAGGAAGAGGTCGCCGAGCTGATGTCGCTCGCGCGCGCGCTCGAGGGCCTCACGCGGAACGTCGGCATGCACGCGGGCGGCGTGCTGATCGCCCCCGGCAAGCTCACCGACTTCACGCCGCTCTACTGTGCCGAGGGCTCGACGGCGACCGTGAGCCAGTTCGACAAGGACGACGTCGAGAAGGTGGGCCTGGTGAAGTTCGACTTCCTCGGGCTCACCACGCTCACCATCCTCGCCGAAAGCGAGCGCAACATCCGCGCGCTCGGCGAGCCGGCGTTCGACATCCAGGAGATCCCGCTCGACGACGCGCCCGCCTACAAGGTGTTCTCGTCGGGCAACACGGTGGCGATCTTCCAGTTCGAATCGCGCGGCATGCGCGACCTCATCATGAAGGCGCGCCCCGACCGGCTCGAGGACCTCATCGCGTTGAACGCGCTCTATCGCCCGGGACCGATGGACCTCATTCCCGAGTTCATCGAGCGCAAGCACGGGCGCACGCGCTGGGACTACCTCGACCCGCGCCTGAAGGAGATCCTCGATGCCACCTACGGCGTCATGACCTACCAGGAGCACGTCATGACCATCGCGCAGGTGATCGGCGGCTACACGCTGGGCGGGGCCGACCTGCTGCGGCGCGCGATGGGCAAGAAGAAGCCCGAGGAGATGGCGAAGCAGCGCGAGATCTTCCTCCAGGGCGCGACCGAGCGCGGCGTGGACCCCGCCAAGGCGACGGTCCTCTTCGACCAGATGGAGAAGTTCGCGGGCTACGGCTTCAACAAGTCCCACGCCGCGGCCTACGCGTACGTCGCCTACCAGACCGCGTACCTCAAGGCGCACCACGCGAGCGCGTTCATGGCGGCCAACATGTCGGCGGTGATGAACGACACCGACAAGCTGCACGTGCTCTACGACGACGCGGTGGCGAACGGCCTCGCGGTGCAGCCGCCCGACATCAACAGGTCGACCTACCGTTTCGTGCCGGTCGACGCGAAGCGCATCCGCTACGGCCTGGGCGGCGTGAAAGGCACCGGCGAGGGGGCGATCGCCTCGATCGTCGCGGCGCGCGAGGCCGCGGGCCCCTTCACCGGGCTCGCCGATTTCTGCCGGCGCGTCGACCGGCGGCTGGTGAATCGCCGCGCGATGGAGGCCTTCATCCGTGCGGGGGCGTTCGACTCGCTGGAAGCCAACCGCGCGAGCCTCCTCGCCTCGCTCGGCGACGCGATCGAGGTGGCGGAGAAGAGCGAGCAGTTCGCCGCGCAGACCAGCCTCTTCGGCGGCGGCGGCTCGGGCGGCGCCGAGGAGGCGTTCGCGCTTACCGCGTGCGCCGATTGGGGCGAGCGCGAGCGCCTGCAGAACGAGAAGCAGGCGCTCGGCTTCTACCTCTCCGGGCATCCGTTCAACGCCTATCGCGACGAGCTGCGGCGCTTCGCGCGCACCTCGCTCGCGAACATCGTCCCGCAGTTCGAGCCGACGATGCTCGCCGGCGTGATCTACGGCGTGCAGCTGAGGAACTCGCGCCGCGGGCGCATGGCGATCCTCACGCTCGACGACGCGACGGCGCGGGTGGAAGTGGTGGTCTACGGCGAGCTCTTCCAGGCGAAGCGGGCGATGATCCAGGAAGACCAGGTGGTGGTGGTGCGCGGCAAGGTCTTCCCGGACGAGTTCTCCGGCGGGCTGCGCATCACCGCGGACGACATCATGGACCTCGCCGAGGTGCGTGCGGCGCATGCACGGCTGCTGCGGCTCTCGATCAACGGGCAGGCCGATTCGGCGCGGCTCAAGGCGCTGCTCGCGCAATATTCGGGCGGCAAGTGCCACGTCGCGATCCGCTATCGCAACGCGCGGGGCGAGTGCGACATCCGGCTTCCCGAAACCTGCAAGGTGAAGGTCTCGGCGCCGCTCCTCGATTCGCTCGCCCAGTGGCTCGACGAGAAGAACGTCGAGGTCGTCTACTAGCATCGACCAGGGCCGCGGTTTTTCGATCTCAGGGAGGCACGATGGACCTGCAGCTTGAGGGCCGCAGCGCGCTCGTGACCGGCGCGAGCTCCGGCATCGGAAGGGCGATCGCCGCGGCGCTGGCACGCGAGGGCGCGCGCGTGGCGATCGGCGGCCGCCGGCACGAGCAGCTCGAGTCGCTCGCATCCGAGATCACCGCGGCGGGCGGCGCGGCGCCGGCGATCGTCGTCCACGACGCGCTCGATCCGGGCTACGTGGATGCGGTGGCGGCGCGGTGCGAAGCGGCGCTGGGACCGATCCAGATCCTCATCAACAACGCCGGCGGCAGCCGCGCGTTCGGCAAGGACGCGAGCGACGCGCAGTGGGACGAGGCCCTCACGCTCAATTTCACGCGCCATCGCCAGCTCACCAACCGGTTGCTTCCCGGCATGATCGAAGGCCGCTGGGGACGCGTCATCAACATCACCGGCAAGTCGGAGCCGGACAACGTGAACGGCGCGTTCTGCGCGAAGGCGGCGCTCACGGCGTGGTCGAAGGGACTGTCGCGCGAGGTGGGCCGGCACGGCATCACCGTGAACTGCATCCCGCCGGGGCGCATCCTCTCCGAGCAGATCCTGCGCAACTACACGCCGGAGTATCGCGCGTGGCAATCGGAGCACGAGATCCCGATGGGCCGCTATGGCGATCCCGAGGAGCTCGCCGACCTCGCCGCGTTCCTCGCATCGCCGCGAGCCGGCTACATCACGGGCGCCGTGTATCCGGTCGACGGCGGCCTCAGGCGCTACCAGTACTGAGCCGCTTCCGGCATGAATACCTCCGCACCCCTCGACCTTCTCGTGCTCGGCGGCGGCAACGCCGCGCTGTGCGCCGCGATCACCGCGCGCAAGGAGGGACTTCGCGTGCGCATGGTCGAGTGCGCGCCCGTCGCGTTCCGCGGCGGCAACAGCCGGCATACGCGCAACATGCGCACCATGCACGAAGGCCCGCTCGGCCCGCTCGCGGACGCGTATCCGGAAGAGGAGTACTGGCAGGACCTCCTCAAGGTGACCGGCGGCCTGACCGACGAGAAGCTCGCGCGCATGACGATCCGCGAGACCCAGCGCCACGTGCCCTGGATGATCGAGCACGGCGTGCGATTCCAGGCGCCGCTCGGCGGGACGCTGCAGCTCGCGCGCACCAATGCGTTCTTCCTCGGCGGCGGCAAGGCGCTCGTGAACGCGTATTACGCGGCGGCCGAGGCGCTCGGCGTCGAGGTGTCGTACGACACGGAGGTGGTGGACCTCGCGATCGAAGGCGGCCGCTTCATGGCCGCGTCGGTGGCCCGCGGCGGCGTACGCAGCGAGCTCCGCGCGAAGGCGGTGGTCGTCGCGGCCGGCGGCTTCGAGTCGAACCTCGCGTGGCTCCGCGACGCGTGGGGACCGCCCGCCGACAATTTCATCGTGCGCGGCACGCCGTACAACATGGGCGTGGTGCTGAAGCTGCTGCTCGCGAAGGGCGCGCAGCCGGTGAGCGACCCCACCCAGGGCCATTGCGTCGCGATCGACGCGCGCTCGCCGCGCTACGATGGCGGCATCGTGACGCGCGTGGATGCGGTATCGCTCGGCATCGTCGTGAACCGCAACGCCGAGCGCTTCTACGACGAGGGCGAGGATTTCTGGCCCAAGCGCTACGCGATCTGGGGGCGGCTGGTGGCGGGACAGCCGGACCAGATCGGCTACTCGATCATCGATGCCAAGTCGATGGGCAAGTTCATGCCGCCGGTGTTCCCGCCGATGAAGGCGCGCTCCATCGCGGAGCTCGCGGCGGCTCTCGAGCTCGACGCGGCGGCGCTCGAGCGCACGGTCGCCGCGTTCAACGCCGGCGTGAGGCCCGGCGCCTTCGACCACACCAGGCTCGACGATTGCCGCACGCAGGGAATCTCGCCGCCGAAGACCCATTGGGCGCGCCGCATCGACACGCCGCCGTACTACGCGTGGCCGCTGCGCCCCGGCATCACCTTCACCTACCTCGGCGTCGGCGTCGACGACAAGGCCCGCATGCGCATGCAGGACGGCCGGCTCGCCGAGAACGTCTGGGCCGCGGGCGAGATCATGGCCGGCAACATCCTCGGCAAGGGCTATCTCGCCGGGATCGGCATGGCGATCGGCACCACGTTCGGGCGCATCGCGGGCGAGGAGGCCGCGCGCCATGTCCGCGCCTGAGGGAAGCCGCCTCGCCGCGACCCTCGAGGAAGCGCAGCGCGTGCTCGCGATCTGCAACGCGTGCCGTTACTGCGAAGGCTATTGCGCCGTTTTTCCGGCGCTCGAGCGGCGCCTCTCCTTCGACGAGGGCGACATCCACTATCTCGCGAGCCTGTGCCACAACTGCGGCTCGTGCCTGTACGCGTGCCAGTACGCGCCGCCCCACGAGTTCCGGCTGGACTTCCCGCGCGTGATGGCGCAGGTGCGCGCGGAGACCTATCGCAAGTACGCCGCGCCGGCGGCGTTCGGCGCGCTCTTCGGACGCAACGGCATCGCGGTCGCCTCCGCCATGGTCGCGAGCTTGATCCTCGCGTTCGCCTTTCTCGTCGCCTTCGCCGGTGCCGATCGCTTCGCCACGGCGTGGAGCGATACGCAAGGCGCCTTCTACGCGATCCTCCCCCATGGCCCGATGACCGCGATCTTCGGCATCGCGTTCCTGCTCGCGCTCGCGGCGCTCGCGGCGAGCTTCGCGCGCTTCTGGCGCGACACGGGCGAGCGGGTCGGTGATCTCACCGGGCGTCCGTCGGCGGAGGCGGCGCACGACGCGTTCCGCCTGCGCTACCTCGACGGCGGCGGAATCGGTTGCACCTATCCCGAAGCGAAGCCGTCGTACACGCGCCGCCGCTTCCATCACTTCACGTTCTACGGATTCCTGCTGTGCTTCGCCGCGACGAGCGTGGCGACGATCGACCACTACGTGTTCGGATGGGAGGCTCCGTATCCGTGGTCGAGCCTGCCCGTGATCCTGGGGACGCTCGGCGGCATCGGGCTCCTCGTCGGTCCTGCGGGGCTCGCCTGGCTCAAGATGCGGCGCGATCCCGAGCTCGCCGATCCGAAGCAGGACGGCATGGACGTGGCGTTCCTCGCGCTGCTCTTCCTCACGGGCCTCACCGGGTTGCTGCTGCTCGCCTGGCGCGAGAGCGCGGCGATGGGCTCGTTGCTCGCGATCCACCTCGCGATGGTGCTCGCGCTGTTCGCGACGATGCCGTACGGCAAGTTCGTGCACGCGATCTACCGCCTCGCGGCGCTCGTGCGCTACCACCAGGAGCGCCGCCGCCCGGTGCCGGAAGCCGCCGCGGAATAAAAAGGGGTCCGATCCCTTTTCCCGTTGCCGTTCCGACGGGCCGTCTACGAAAAGGGATCGGACCCCTTTTTCATTCCGTCGGGCGGCTCTCGAAAGTCGAGAACTCGCCCTCGGCCTCGACCACCTCGAGGCTCTCCACGATCGCGGAGTCCGGCCCGCGGCGCGCCCACGCGACGATCGCCTCCACCGCTTCTCCGGGTCCTTGCACGATCGCCTCGACGCTTCCGTCCCGCCGGTTGCGCACCCAGCCGGTGATGCCGAAGCGCTGCGCGGCGCGCACCGTGGCGTAGCGAAATCCCACGCCCTGCACGCGGCCGCGCACCACCAGGCGCCGCGTGAGCCGTTCGCTATTCATCCCCGCTCACCCGGCCGCGCAGGCGCTTGGTCTTCGCGATGAGCTTCTTGCCCTCGATGCGGCGCTTCTTCGACGAGGCGGTAGGCCGCGTGGCGACGCGCTTCTTCGGCACGTGGTTCAGCCGCACGAGGCGTTCCCGAAGCCGCTCGAAGGCGACCTCCCGATTGCGGTGCTGCGAGCGCGAGTCCTGCGCGATCACCACCACGCCCGAGGGCGGATGCACCAGCCGCAGCGCGGACTCCGTGCGGTTCACGTGCTGGCCTCCCGCGCCGCTCGCGCGAAACGCCTGCACCTCCACCTCGCGCTCGAGCGTCTCGCGGTCGAGGGCGTAGGGCGGCGGTCGTTGCGGGGCTCGGGACGGCATGGGGATCGGGACGATTACAGGTGTATTTTGCACGCGGGCCGGATTGTGACCGTGATCACACGCGGTGCGCGACGCGCCGCGAGACCATGGCGGCATTCGCGGGCGAACGGTCCACGTCCGCGAATTTTCCCGCAAGGCGCACTTGCGAGCCGCCCGCCGGAGGGATCTGGCGGGCGATTTTTTATGCGCCGCGTCGAGCGGCCGCTTCTGTCCGCTCCAACGGCGTCACGTCTTTCTATTTGATGCGCATGCCGGGCTGCGCGCCCGAATCCGGCGCGAGCAGGTAGATGCCGTTGCCGTCGCCGGCGGCGAGCACCATGCCCTGCGATTCACCGAAGCGCATCTTGCGCGGCGCGAGGTTCGCCACCATCACCGTGAGCTTGCCGACCAGCTCCTTGGGCGTGTACGCCGAGCGGATGCCCGCGAACACGGTGCGGCTCTCGATGCCGATGTCGAGCGTGAGCTTGAGGAGCTTGTCGGCATCGGCCACGAGCTCCGCCTCGACGATGCGCGCGACGCGCAGGTCGAGCTTGCCGAAGTCGTCGATCGAGATCGTGTCGCCCACCGGAAGGATCACCGCCGGCTTGGGCGGCTCGACCGGCTCGAGCTTGAACTCGGCCGCGTCGCCCGCCGCCTTGTCGCCGGCGGGCGCAGGCTTGGCGGGCGCGGGCTTCACGTCCGGCTCGAGGAGCTGGTCGATCTGCTTCGGGTCGATGCGCGAGACGAGGTGCCGATACGGCTGCACCTTGTGGCCGGGCTTGAGCGGATTCGCCACGTCGTCCCAGGTGAGCGGCTTCGCGAGCCCGAGGAACGCCTCGACTTCCTCCGCCATCTTCGGCAGCACCGGCTTCAGGTAGATCGTGAGGATGCGGAAGAGCTCGAGGTAGAGCGTGCAGAACCACTGCAGCGCCGCATCCTGGCCGCTCTCCTTGGCGATCTCCCAGGGTTTCTGCTCGTCGACGTACTGGTTCACGCGGTCGGCGAGGAACATCACCTGGCGGATCGCCTTGCCGAACTCGCGCGCGTCGTAGTCGGCGGCGATCGCGTCGGCGAAGCTCCTCACCTCGAAGAGGATCGAGGGCGCCTGGTCGTCGTCCGGCTCCGGCGCCTGGAGGCTGCCGCGCATCTTGTGCCGCAGCTCGCGTGCCGCCGAGAGCGGCTCCTCGGTGAGGGCGCCGCCGAAGCGCTTGGCGATGAACCCCGCCGCACGGCTCGCGATGTTCACGTACTTGCCGACGAGGTCCGAATTCACCCGCGCGAGGAAGTCGTCGGGGTTGAAATCCAGGTCCTCGACGCGGTCGTTGAGCTTCGCGGCGAGGTAATAGCGCACCCATTCCGGGTTCAAGCCCAGCTCGATGTACTTCTGCGGGCTCACCGAGACGCCGCGCGACTTCGACATCTTCTCGCCCGAGAGCTGCAGGAAGCCGTGGACGTAGACCGAATCGGGCACCTTGCGCCCGGCGAACTTGAGCATCGCCGGCCAGAAGAGCGCGTGGAAGTAGATGATGTCCTTGCCGATGAAGTGCACCTGCTCGAGCTTGGGATCCGCCATGTACCTGGCGAAGTCCTGGCCCTTTTTCTCGAGGAAATTCTTGAGCGAGGCGAGGTAGCCGATCGGGGCGTCCAGCCAGACGTAGAAATACTTCCCGGGCGAGCCGGGGATCTCGATGCCGAAGTAGGGGGCGTCGCGCGTGATGTCCCAGTCGTTCAAGCCGCCGTCCAGCCACTCGCGGACCTTGTTCGCGACCTCCGGCTGGAGGCGCCCGTCCTGCGTCCAGCCCTTGAGGAACTCGACGCAGCGCGCATCGGAGAGCTTGAAGAAGAAATGCTCGGACCTCTTGAGCACCGGCTTCGCGCCGGTGAGCACCGAATAGGGGTTCTTGAGGTCGGTGGGGGCGTAGACCGCGCCGCAGTTCTCGCAGGAATCGCCGTACTGGTCCTTCGTCCCGCACTTCGGGCACTCGCCCTTGATGTAGCGGTCCGGCAGGAACATGCCCTTCACCGGATCGAAGAACTGCTCGATGGTCTTCGTCTCGATGAAGCCCGCCTCGCGCAGCGCCTCGAAGATCTGCGCGGAGAGCTCGCGGTTCTCCGGCGAGTGCGTGCTGTAGAAGTTGTCCCAGCTGATGCCGAAGCGCTGGTAGTCGCGGCGGTGGGACTCCGCGACCTTGCCGATCAGCTCCTCGGGCGTGGTTCCCTCCGCCTCCGCCTTGAGCATGATCGGCGCGCCGTGCGTGTCGTCTGCGCAGACGAAGGTCACGCGATGGCCCTGGAGCCTCTGGAAGCGCACCCAGATGTCGGCCTGGACGTACTCCATGATGTGGCCGATGTGGAACGGCCCGTTGGCGTACGGGAGCGCCGTGGTGACGAAGAGCTTGCGGGGCATGAACGAGGGATGGGCAGGCTCCGCGATGATAGCAAATTGCTTTAAAATTCCCTGTTCGCTCCCATTTTCATTCCACGGTTTTTCTCCTTACCTCCCGCATGGCCACCGAGAACGAAGTCCTCGCCGCGCTCGCCGAGCTGGTCGACCCCGTCACCGGGCGCAATTACGTCGAGTCGAAGAGCGCGCGCAACGTGAAGCTCGAGGGCGACCGCGTCTCGCTCGACATCCTGCTCGGCTATCCGGCGCGCGGCGTGCTGGAGACGGTGCGCCGCCAGGTGGCCGAGCGCGTGCAGCAGCTCCCGGGCGTCGCGCATGCGAGCGTCCACGTCGCCTCGAAGATCGTCTCGCACGCCGTGCAGCGCGGCGTGAAGCTCGTTCCCGGCATCAAGAACATCATCGCCGTCGCCTCGGGCAAGGGCGGCGTCGGCAAGAGCACCACCGCGGTGAACCTCGCATTGGCGCTCGCCGCCGAGGGCGCCTCGGTCGGCATGCTGGACGCGGACATCTACGGCCCGTCGCAGCCGCTCATGCTCGGCATCACCGGGCGGCCGCAGTCGAAGGACGGCAAGACCATGGAGCCGATGGAGGGCCACGGGGTGCAGGCGATGAGCGTCGGCTTCCTCATCGAGCCGGACACGCCGATGGTCTGGCGCGGGCCGATGGTCACGCAGGCGCTGGAGCAGCTCCTCACCGAGACCCGCTGGCGCGACCTGGACTACCTCGTGGTGGACCTTCCACCCGGCACCGGCGACATCCAGCTCACGCTCGCGCAGAAGGTGCCGGTCACCGGGGCGGTCATCGTCACCACGCCGCAGGACATCGCGCTCGTGGATGCGCGGAAGGGCCTCAAGATGTTCGAGAAGGTGGGCATTCCCATCCTCGGCATCGTCGAGAACATGGCGATCCACGTATGCTCGAGCTGCGGCCACGCGGAGCACATCTTCGGCTCCGGCGGCGCGGAGAAGATGTCCAAGGACTACGGCGTCGAGGTGCTGGGGAGCCTGCCGCTCGACATCCGCATCCGCGAGCAGGCCGATTCCGGCAAGCCCACGGTCGTGACCGAGCCCGAGGGGCCGGTCGCCGCGATCTACCGCGACATCGCCCGCAAGGTGGCGGCGAGGATCGCGAAGCAGGCCGAGGACCGCTCGTCCGTGTTCCCGAAAATCGTCGTCCAGAATAACTAGAAGCTCGTCACTCCCGCGGAGGCGGGAGTCCGGGGAGATTCATGAGCATCAAGAGCGACAAGTGGATCCGCCGCATGGCGGAGGAGCACCGCATGATCGAGCCCTTCGAGCCGGGCCAGGTGCGCTCGGTCGACGGCAAGCGGATCGTCTCCTACGGCACGTCGAGCTACGGCTACGACGTGCGCTGCTCGAACGAATTCAAGGTTTTCACCAACGTGCATTCGACCGTGGTGGATCCCAAGAACTTCGATGAGAAGTCGTTCGTCGACCTGCAGGGTGACGTGTGCATCATCCCTCCGAACTCCTTCGCCCTGGCGCGCACGGTCGAGAGGTTCAAGGTGCCGCGGAACATCCTCATCGTGACGCTCGGCAAGAGTAGCTACGCCCGCTGCGGGATCGTCGTGAACGTGACGCCGCTCGAGCCCGAGTGGGAGGGCTACGTGACCCTCGAGTTCTCCAACACCACGCCGCTGCCCGCCAAGATCTACGCGAACGAGGGCGTGGCCCAGATGCTCTTCTTCGAGTCGGACGAGGTCTGCGAGACCTCCTACGCCGACCGCGGCGGCAAATACCAGGGGCAGAAGGGCGTGACGCTCCCCAAGATGTGAGATTCTCCACAGCGGTGAACGCGAGTCCGCGTTTCGGGACAAAAAAGTTGCAACCGGGCGGATTTTTTGCCCTATACTTCGGCCCAAATTTTTCCGATCGCGCCGCTCTCGCGCGGCGCGGGCGAAGCCCCCGAGGGGAGATGAAGGAGGTCATCATGACAGGAGCGAGGAAGTCGGGCGGGCTGCAGCACCGCACCCATGCCGGCGCGCGCGTCGCGTCCGGGACGCCCACATTCTCCTGTCGATACAAGCCGCGATGCCCCGAACCGCCACTGTAAAACGGCTCCGACCGCAGCCGGAGTTCCCCCTCGATTCGCACCCCGAAGTCAGCCTCGACTTCACGCGCGTCAAGCAGTACCTCGCGAGGCACCCCTACAAGAAGCCCGTCCTGATCGTCGACCTGGAAATCGTCCGGTCGAAGGCGCGCCGTTTCCGCGCGGCGCTCCCGCGCGTGCGCCCGCACTTCGCGGTGAAGGCGAATCCGGATCCGCGCGTGCTGAAGGCGCTCATCCAGGAAGGCTGCGGCTTCGAGATCGCCTCCATCGCGGAGCTCGACCTGCTCCTCACGCTCGGCGTGCCGGTCGACGAGATCTTCTATTCCAACCCGATGAAGTCGCGCGCCTACCTCGAGTACGCCGCGGCGAAGGGCGTGGAGTGGTACGTGGTGGACAGCGTCGAGGAGATTCGCAAGGTCCAGTCGGTCAAGGCCGACGCCAAGCTGTACCTGCGCATCGACGCGCCCAACATCGGCAGCGACTGGCCGCTCGCCGGCAAGTTCGGCGCCCACATGAACGACGTGCCCGATCTCATCGAGGCGGCGGTCGACTGCAAGGCGGACCTCGCCGGCGTCACCTTCCACGTCGGCTCCCAGTGCCTCAACCCCGAGAACTGGCGCGTGGGCATGGAGCGCGCGCGCAAGGTCTTCGCCGCGATGCGCGCCGTGGGCCTCAACCCGCGGCTCCTCAACCTGGGCGGCGGCTATCCCGTGCGCCACGTGAAGCCGATCCCCTCGATCGAGACCATCGCCGAGGTGATCAACAAGGAGCTGCGCCATTTCGGGCCCGAGGTGCAGGTGATCGCCGAGCCCGGGCGCTACCTCGCCTCCGACGCCGGCTATTTCATCTGCCGCGTGGTTGGCACCGCGACCCGCAACAACGAGCGCTGGATGTACTGGGATGCGGGGGTCTTCGGCGGCGTGATCGAGACCACCGAGGGCCTGCGCTACACGATCTACACCGAGCGCGACGGCGAGCCCGTGGCGTGGAACGTGGCGGGTCCCACCTGCGACTCGGTGGACGTCGTGATGCGCGACGAGCTGCTGCCGGCCGACCTGCAGGAAGGCGACATGATCTTCATCAAGAACGCCGGCGCCTACACCACCGCGTACGCGAGCAACTTCAACGGCTTCCCGCTGCCGGAAGTAGCGACCGTCGGCGGCTAGGACGGCATCGGCTCGCCGACGAGGATGCGCGTCGTCGCCCGCGGGCCCGTCGACTAGTGGCGCAGGACTTCTGGGCTTCGAGCGGCTTCGCGCTCCTCGAGCGCAGCGCCTCCGGCCTGCGTCCCACCGAGGCGTGGCTGGCACGTTTTCTCGCGCGTGAGGAGCTCGCGCCGCCGGCCGAAGCGGGCGCGCAGGAGCGCGCGCTGCACGCGAAGCTCGCGCGGGACCCGCGGGCGCCCGTGGCTGCCGCCGAGGTGGAGCGCGTCGAGGATGCCGACGCGCGCGACAACTGGCGCGCCTTCCTGCGCTTCCGCGATCACCTCTGGGCGCACGCAACCCTCGAGGACGGCTATCGCAGCCTCTTCGGCGCCGGCGCGGTGGACCTCGCGCCGCCGTTCGTCGACGCGCTCGTGCAGGCGATCACGCGTTCGATGCTCGAAGGGACCGCGGATGCCTGGCTCTGCCGCGCTGCCGAGATGCTCTTCCGCCGCCAGCGCCTCGCCGCCGAGGACGGCCGGATCCTCGCCGCCGATGCCGCGACCGTCGAGACCTACGCCGAGACCGGCGGCTTCGGCGCGGTGGGGAAGCTCCTGCGCTCGCAGGGCACCTCCACCGCCGCGGTGAAGATGGACGTCCTCACGCACGAGAACGCCCCGTTCTATTTCCTGCGCGACGAGCTCTACTCGTTCGTCCTCGACCTCACGGCCGGCTCCGGCGGCGCGGCGGCGCTCGCGCGCGTCCTCGAGCGCTGGATAGCCCACCTGGCGGGGGTCGCCGTCACGATCGAGCCGGCGAGCCGCGTGGAAGATGCCCGATGGCGATGGCACGTGGGCCTCGATCTCGATTCCACGTCGATCCTGAACGCGCTGTATCGCGGCGAAAGCGTCGCGCCGCGGGAGCTCGAGCGCCTGCTGCTGCTCTTTCGCCTCGAGTTCCGCGACCCGGCCGACGCGGCGCCGCAGCTCGCCGGACGCCCGGTGTACCTCGGGCTCGCATGCCGTCCCGACCGCACGCTGAAGCTGAAACCGCAGAACCTGCTCGCGAACCTGCCCTTCGCCGCGGCGGTTTCGCGAGGCGCGTAAAATGGATCGTTCGAGGAGCACCCGCCCATGACCACGACCGAAGACACCACGAGCTTCATGCTCTCCAACGAAATCGAATTGCTGATGGCGGAGCGCGCGCACCTGCTTCGCCTGGCCGGAGCGGCGGCGCAATTCGTCGCGGTCATGGAAAGCCGAAGCCTTCCGGAGAAGGTGGCGACCGAAGCCGAGATCCTCGCCGAGAGCGTGAACGCGCTCCCCGAGGACACGCTCAAGGACGCCCTCGTCGCCATCACCACCGGCATCCCTACGACCTGAGGAACCCATGAACCAGGACGCATTCAACATGAGCATCCGCAAGTTCCTGAAGCGGGTCGGCGTGCATTCGCAGCGCGAGATCGAGGCGGCGGTCGAGCACGGCATCAGCACCGGCAAGCTCAAGGGCACCGAGAGCCTGCCCGTGAAGATGACCCTCACCATGGGCGGCACGGAGCTCGACGTCACCTTCGACGACAAGATCGACCTCGAGTGAACGACGACGGCGCCGCTGCCCTCGGCGTCACGTACGACGACATCGAGGCGGCGGCGAAGCGCCTCGAGGGCGTCGCGCACCGCACGCCGGTCGCGACCTCGCGCCAGTTCGACCAGCTCGCGGGCTGCCGCGCGTATTTCAAGTGCGAGAACCTGCAGCGCATGGGGGCGTTCAAGTTCCGCGGCGCCTACAACGCGCTCGCGGCGCTCGACGAGGCATCGCGCCGCCGCGGCGTGGTCGCGTTTTCTTCCGGCAACCACGCGCAGGCGGTCGCGCTCGCCGGGCGCATCCTCGCAATCCCCGCGACCATCGTGATGCCGGCCGATGCCCCGCAGGTGAAAGTGGCGGCGACGCGCGGCTACGGCGCCGAGGTGGTGTTCTACGATCGCGCCGCGGGCGAAAGCCGCGAGGCGGTCGCCGAGCGCGTGTCGCGCGAGAAGGGCGCGAGCGTGATCCCGCCGTTCGACCATCCGCTGGTGATCGCCGGGCAGGGAACGGCGGCGAAGGAGCTGATCGAGGAAACCGGCGCCCTCGACTACCTGTTCGTGTGCACCGGCGGGGCGGGGCTGCTCTCCGGATCCGCGGTCGCCGCGCGCCACCTGGCGCCGGAAATCCGCGTCGTGGGCGTGGAGCCCGCCGCGGGCGACGACGCGGCGCGCTCGTTCCGCACGAAGACGCTGCAGCGGGTGGAGAACCCGGTCACCATCGCGGACGGCGCGCGCACGCAGTCGCTCGGCGCGATCACCTTTCCGCTGGTGCTGCGCCACGTGTTCGACATCATCACGGTCACCGACCCGCAGATCGTCGAGGCGATGCGCTTCCTGTGGGAGCGCATGAAGCTCGTGGTCGAGCCCACGGGAGCGCTCGCGACCGCGGGCGTGCTCTCGGGCGCGATCGACGTGCGCGAGCGGCGCGTCGGCATCATCCTTTCGGGCGGCAACGTGGACCTGAAAGCGATGGCATCGCTCTTCGCTTGACCGCGCTCCGGAGGCTCGGCGAGGCGCTTCCGCGGCGCGGCAACGCGGCGCTCGCCGCCTGCGGGCGCCTCCTGCTGCGCGTCCTCGGCTGGCGCATCGAGGGCGGGATTCCCGACCTGCCGAAGCTCGTCATCGCCGTCGCGCCCCACACCTCGAACTGGGACTTCGTGATCGGCATCGCGGCGATGTTCGCGCTCGACCTTCGCCTCTCGTTCCTCGGCAAGCACACGCTCTTCCGCGGGCCTTTCGATCGATGGCTGCGCTGGATCGGCGGCATCGCGGTCGACCGCGCGAGCCCGCACGGCGTCGTCGCCGAATGCGTGCGCGCCTTCGCGGCCTCGGATCGGCGCGTGCTCGCGCTCGCGCCGCAGGGCACCCGGAAGGGGACGGGACGGTTCCGCAGCGGCTTCCTGCACATCGCGCGCGGCGCCGGCGTGCCGGTGCTCCTCGCCGCGCTCGACTACGAGTCGCGCTGCGTGCGTCTCGGGCCGCTGCTGCAGCCCACGGCCGACCTCGAGGCGGAGCTCGCGAGGATCGAGGCGCACTTCGCGCCGGTGCGCGGGAAGCGGCCGCGAACGGCCGGCGCAAGCTTCGGCGACTTATAATCTGCGCTCCATCGGAGCGCCTTCTTGAGCCTTCTCGCCCTGCTCGTCGCGCTGCTCGCGCAGCACGCCTATCCGCCCGAGCCGCGGCGCGGGCTTCCCGCCTTCTATGGGCGCATGTGCATCTCCGCGGCGAAGCGACTGGACGCGGGCGATCGCAACTCCGGCATCGTCGCGTGGTTCGCGCTGATGATCGCGGTGCTGGTCCCGGCGGCGCTCCTCACGGCGCTCGCCTCCGCGATCCATCCGTTCGTGCTCTGGATCGTCGACATCGTGGTGCTCTACGCGACGCTGCGCTTCCTGCAGACCGCGGCGGAGCTGGGCGCGATCGAGAAGCTGCTGCGCGAGGGCGACGTGGGCGGCGCGGCGAGCCGGCTCGCGCAGTGGCAGGGGGAGCCCGTCACGGCGGACGACGCCGGCAGCCTCGCGCGGCTCGCGGCGGAGCACGCGCTGCGCGAGGCGCACCAGGGCGCGTTCGCGCCGCTCTTCTGGTACCTGGTGCTGCCGGGCCCGATCGGCCTCGTGCTGTATCCGCTCGCGCTGCGCGCGGCGCAGGGCTGGGAGCAGGTCGTGGACGAGGACCAGCGCGACTTCGGCTGGTTCGCGGGACGCGCGTTCCACGCCATCGACTGGATCCCGCAACGCCTCACCGCGTTCGTGTTCGCCGTCGTGGGCGACTTCGAGGACGCGATCTTCTGCTGGCGCTCGCAGGCCGCGGCGTGGCTGCGCCCCGAGGAGGGCATCGTGCTCGCGAGCGGCGCGGGCGCCCTGGGCGTGCGCCTGGGCGATCCGATCTCGGAGGGCGGTGCGCTCGTGGTGCGCCCGTCGCTCGGCGTGGGCGAGGGCGCGCGCGAGGACGCGCTCGCGAGCCTCGAGGCGCTGTTGTGGCGCTCGCTCGCCCTGTGGCTCATCGTCTTCCTGCTGCAGGCGGCGCTGCATTATCACTGACCGGCGCCGCGCGCACGCTTGCGAAAGTGCTAGTCTGGAACCATCTCCGGGTGCCACGGAGGTGACGCATGCCCGCAGTCCGACCGGCCGCCGTCGCCGGAATGTTCTATCCCGGCGAGCCGTCCTCGCTCGCCGCCGAGGTCGCGAGCTACCTCGCGGCCGCCCCCGCAGCGAAGCGCGCGGCCGCCCCGAAGGCGATCATCGCGCCGCACGCCGGCTACGTGTATTCCGGAGCGATCGCCGGCTCGGTCTACGCGCGCATCGCGCCGCTCGCCGGGCGCGTGCGGCGGGTGGTCCTCGCCGGCCCCGCGCATCGTGTCCATGTTCCGGGCGTCGCGTTGCCGGCCGTGCGCGAGTTCGAGACGCCGCTCGGCGCCGTCGCCCTCGACGAGGAGGCGATCGCCATCGCGCGCAGGTTCCCCTTCGTCGAGGTGAACGACCGCGCCCATGCGCTCGAGCATTCGCTCGAGGTGCACCTGCCATTCCTCAAGGCCGCGCTGGGCGATTTCCGCCTGATGCCGCTGGTGGTGGGCGATGCCGGGCCGGCGCAGATGGCGGCGCTGCTCGAGGCGCTGTGGGGCGGCGAGGAGACGCTCGTCGTCGTGAGCTCGGACCTCTCGCACTACCTGCCCTACGAATCCGCGCGCCAGCGCGACGGGGGAACGGCGCGCGCGATCCTCGGCCTCGATGCGCACCTCACTCCGGACGACGCGTGCGGCGCGGCTCCCATCAACGGCCTCCTCGAGCTCGCGCGCTCCCATGCCCTCGAGCCCGAGCTGGTCGACCTGCGCAACTCCGGGGACACGGCGGGAAGCCGCGACCGCGTGGTGGGCTACGGCGCCTTCGCGTTCTACGAGCCGCGCCATGGATGAACGGGAGCGCCGCGGGCGCATCCTGGTCCGGCTCGCGCACGATTCGATCCACGCCGGCATCGACGGCGAGTGGGCGCGCCGCGACTGGGAAGAGGAATGGCTGCGCGAGACCACCGCGAGCTTCGTCACGCTGCGCGATGCGGGCGAGCTGCGCGGTTGCATCGGAACGGTCGATGCGCACCGTGCCCTGGGCGACGACGTGACGCACAACGCGCACGCCGCGGCGTATCGCGACCTGCGCTTCCCGCCGGTCACGGCCGAGGCGCGCGATCGCCTCGAGGTGGAGGTCTCCGTGCTCTCCGCGCGCATTCCGGTGCACGTCCGCAGCGAGGCGGAGGCCGCGCGCGTGCTTCGCCCCGGCATCGACGGGATCGTGCTCGAGTACGGCGTGTTCCGCGCGACCTTCCTGCCGCAGGTATGGGAAGGCCTGCCGGACCCGATCGATTTCCTCGCGGAGCTGCGGCGCAAGGCGCGCCTGCCCGCGCGCTTCTGGCACCACGACCTGCGGCTTTCGCGCTACACGGTGGAGAAGTACCGATGAGCGCCCGCGTGCCCGATCCGATCGGCGACGTCCATCCCGGGCGCTGGTGGCACCGGCTCGACGACGGCCGGGTGCAATGCGACCTGTGCCCACGCGAGTGCCGCCTGCACGAGGGCCAGCGCGGCGCCTGCTTCGTGCGCGCGCGGGTGGACGATCGCATGGTGCTCACGACGTACGGGCGCTCCTCGGGCTTCTGCGTGGACCCGATCGAGAAGAAGCCGCTCAACCACTTCCTGCCGGGCTCGTCGGTGTTGTCGTTCGGCACGGCCGGATGCAATCTCGCTTGCAAGTTCTGCTTGAGCCCGGGCACGTGGATCGCGACGAGCGATGGCATGCGCCGCATCGGCGATTTGTTCGACGCATGTCCTGAAAGTATGCCGCTCGGGGACGGTGCGGTCGGTATCCCCGAGGGCCTCGAGGTGTCGACGCGCGAAGCGAAGCGAACGCGGGTCTCGAAGGTCTTCTCCAGGCCCTATGCGGGCGAGCTCGTGTGGCTGCGGGCCGCTTGCTGCCCTCCGATCGAGGTGACGCCGAACCACGGCATCTTCGCCGCGCACCGCACGAATCTCGATGAAGTCCGCAAGGTCCCGGCCGGAGAGCTGACGACCGATCATTACCTTGTCGTGCCCAAGCGCGCAGCCGGCACGTGCGAGGTCATTATCGAGACGCGGGACTGGCTTGGCGGACTCGACATTGCCCGTCGCATCGTGCGCGGCCGGAGGATCGAAAGCTGGCAGCTTGCCGAGGTGCTGCGCATGGACGGGACGTCGGGCGAAATCGGCGCAGCCCTCGGGTACCGCCCCGCCTACGTCCGGAAGCCCAGGGGCCAGCTCGCGCGAGGAGTGTTGGCGCCGCGCCCGCGTGAACGGGACATCACGTTGGCCGTCCGGGATGGCCGCGTTCGATTTGTCGGCGAGAAGGGCGCGGGCGCGCCGGAATCGCTCGCACTCACCACCGATTTCGCCTGGCTGCTGGGCATTTTCTGCGCCGAGGGCGCCATCGTCCGCAACTCAAAGCGCCCCAACTCGTACCTCGTGTCGTTCTGCTTCGGCCCGCACGAGCAGGAGCTGATCGCGCGCACCGCGCAGCTCCTCGGCTGCATCTTCCAGGCCCGGCCCGTGATCGTTGCGCGCCGGACCACGACGACCGTCGAGGTCCGCCAGACGTCGATTGCGCGGCTGTTCGAAGCGCTTTGCGGTCGCGGCGCCCATCACAAGCAGGTCCCGCCGCCGGTGATGAACGCGCCGGCTCCGGTGATGCGCGCGTTTCTCGATGGCTATCTCGCAGGCGACGGCCACCGCACGGCGGCTCACGCGGTCGGGCTCACCGTGTCCGAGCGGCTGGCGCTCGGCCTGTTCGAGCTCGGCTTGCACATCGGCATCCTGCCGACGTATTTCGGGCACACGCCCGCGCCGACGAAGCTGATCGAAGGACGCACGGTCCAGCAGAGCGAGTTCTACATCGTGAAGTACTTGCGAAAGCGTTTCGACGCGGGTTTCGATGCAAGGCCCGAGCGTTCCCGGTGGCGTGAGACCGAGGCGAATTTCCTGGTTCCATTGAGCCGCATCGAGCGAGTGCCGTATTCCGGCCTGGTCTACAACCTCGAGGTCGACGACGCCGATCACTCCTACCTCGCGCCGTTTCTCGCCGTGGCCAACTGCCAGAACTGGGACATCTCCAAGTCGCGCGACATGGACCGGCTGATGGATCGCGCCTCGCCCGAGGCGATCGCGCGCGCGGCGGTCGAATCGGGCTCGGCGAGCGTCGCGTTCACGTACAACGACCCGGTGATCTTCGCCGAGTACGCGATGGATGCGGCGGACGCCTGCCGCGCGGCCGGGGTGAAGACGGTCGCCGTGACGGCGGGCTACATCTCGCCGCAGCCGCGGCGGGAGTTCTACGCGAAGATGGACGCGGCGAACGTGGACCTCAAGGGCTTCACCGACGAGTTCTACGTGAAGCTCACCGGCGCGCACCTGAATCCCGTGCTCGACACGCTCTCGTACATCCACCACGAGACCGAGTGCTGGCTCGAGATCACCACGCTCCTCATCCCCGGCAAGAACGATTCCGACGCCGAGATCCGCGAGGAAAGCCACTGGATCCGACGCGAGCTCGGTCCCGACGTGCCGCTCCACTTCACCGCCTTCCACCCGGATTTCAAGATGACCGACCTGCCGCCGACGCCCGCTGCGACCGTGGCGCGTGCGCGGCGCATCGCGATGGACGAAGGGCTGCGCTACGTCTATACCGGGAATGTCCACGATCGCGAAGGCGGCACCACCGCCTGCCCCGACTGCCAGGCGCCGCTCGTCGATCGCGACTGGCACCGCATCGTGGCCTACCGCCTCACCGACGACGGGCATTGTCCCGATTGCGGCAGCGCGATCGCGGGGCGCTTCGGCCGGTTCGTGCTGCGCGAGCAGTTCGGGCGGCGCCGCATCCCCGTGAGGCTCGCGCCCTAGAAAAAGGTCAGCGCGACCACTCGGGATGCTCCTCGTGCAGCTCCCGCTGCTGCTCGATCAGCACCTGGTAGAACGAGAGGCGCTCGGGGCTGATCTCGCGCCGGTTGGCCGCGTCGATCACCGCGCAGCCGGGCTCGCCGAGATGGCGGCAATCGTTGAACTTGCAGCGGCCCAGGTACGGCCGGAACTCGCGCATCGCCTCGCCGATCTGGTCCTCGGTGAGGTGGAAGAGGCCGAACGACTGGAAGCCCGGCGTGTCGATGATCGCGGTGTCGCGATCGAGGCGGTAGAGGCGCGAGAACGTCGTGGTGTGCGTTCCGCTCTCGAGGCTCGAGCTCAGGTCGCCCACGCGCGCCACCTCGTTCATGAGGAGCGCGTTCACCGTGCGCGACTTTCCCATGCCGCTCTGTCCGACGAGGAGCGTGAGGTTGCGATCGAGGTGCGGCAGGAGCGGCGCCGGATCGAACTTCGCCGACATGGAGATCACCGTATAGCCGATGCGCTCGTGCAGCTCGAGCGCCTTCCTCGCCTGCGCGTGCTGCGGCAGGTCCGACTTGTTGAGCGCGATGATGACCGGGATGCGCGCCGCCTCGCACGCGACCAGGCTCAGGTTGAGGAACGCCTCGCTGTACGCCGGCGCGGGGGCGAGCAGGATCACGACCTGGTCCACGTTCGCGGCGAGCGTCTTCTCGCGCCATTGGTCGGAACGGTAGAGGAGGTTGCGCCGCGTGCCGACGCGCTCGATGGAGCCCTGCGCGGGTCCGGTGAGGCGCGCCTCGACGAAGTCCCCGCACGTGGCGTCCTGCTTCTTGCCCTTGCGCGTGCACACCACCTGGCGGCGATCGGCGAGCTCGATCAGGAACTCGCGCCCGAAATCGGCCACCACCCGTCCGTCGACGACGACCTGCTCCTCTCGCTCCCTGCGGGTCGTCATTTACCGCGGGGGAGCCACAGAGGAACACGGATGAACGCAGATGACCTTCGAAATGCGAAGACGGTTTCGAAGAGTCCCGTGTCCAGCCCGAATGCGGCCCAGGCGCGAATGGATCGAAACCTATCTGTGTTCATCCGTGTTCATCTGTGGTTCCCCGCTTTCGCCTCAAATTTCGAAGAGAGCGTCCAGCTTCGCGGCGCAGATGAAGTCGTTCTCGGAGAGGCCGCCGATCGCGTGCGTCACGTACGTGACGCGGCACTGGTTGTAGCCCACCAGCATGTCGGGATGGTGGTCCTCGCGATGCGACACCCACGCCGCGGCGTTCACGAACGCCATGGTCTCGAAGTAGTCGCGGAACTTGTAGGTCCTGGCGATCGCGCCGTCCTCGAGCGCCCAGCCGGCGACGCCCTTGAGCATCGGCTTCACCTGCTCGGGCGTGAGCGGGGCCACGCCGCCCTCGCAGGGCTTGCACTTCTTGCGCGCGAGTTCGTTCATGGCGAGGCCTTGCGCAGGTGGTCGATCCGGAGCGCCGCCGGGGGATGCGAATCATACACCAGCGAGTGCAGCGGATCGGGCGTGAGCGTGGAGGCGTTGTCGCGGTAGAGCTTCGCGAGCGCGCTCACCAGGTCGGCGGCGCTCGCATGGCTCGCGGCGAAGGCGTCGGCCTCGAACTCCTGCCGGCGCGCCATGAGGCTCGAGAGCGGCTGGAACGGGAAGGTGAACACCGGGACGATGAGCGCGAAGCCGGCGAGCGCGGCGCCGATGTGCGGCTGCGGCATGTGCAGCGCCTGGTAGAACGCGGGCTCCCGGTAGAGCCAGCCGAGGATCGCGAGGAGCAGCAGCGCGAGCGCGAAGCGCACCATGAGCAGCCGCGGGATGTGGCCGCGCGCGAAATGGCCGAGCTCGTGCGCGAGCACCGCCTCGATCTCCGCCGGCGTGAGGCGATCCATGAGCGTATCGAAGAAGACGATGCGCTTGTTCACGCCGAAGCCGGTGAAGTAGGCGTTGCCGTGGCTCGAGCGCTTCGAGCCGTCCATCACGAACAGGCCCTCGGCGCGGAAGCCGCAGCGGCGCAGCAGCGCCTCGATGCGCGTGCGCAGCTCGCCTTCCTCGAGCGGCGTGAAGCGGTTGAAGATCGGCGCGATCCAGCGCGGGAAGATCGTCACGAGGAGCAGCGTGAACACGATCCACGCGAGCCAGGTGTAGAGCCACCAGTAGGGCCCGGTGCGCGCGAGCAGCCAGAAGATGGCGAGGAGGAGCGGCGTGCCGAGGAGCGCGGCGAGGAGCGCGCCCTTGAGGAGGTCGGCGAAGAAGAGCGCCGGCGTGGTGCGGTTGAAGCCGTGCCGCGCCTCGATCGCGAACGTGCGGTAGGCCTCGAACGGCAGCGTCGCGATGGCGCTCGCGAGCATCACGCCGAACACGGTCGCGAGCTCGCGCAGCTGTCCGGCGCCGAAGAGCCGCGCCGAGAGCGCGTCGATGCGCGCGACGCCGCCGCCGATCGTGAGGGCCAGCAGGACCACGCCGTCGACGAACCACGTCTCGATCATTCCGAGCCGCTGCTTGTCCAAGGTGTAGTCGGCGGCCTTGCGGTGCGCCTCGAGCGGGATCACCGCGGCGAAATCGGTCGGCACCTGGTCGCGATGGCGCGCCACGTGGCGCGCCTGGCGGGCGCCGAGCCAGGTCCGCCACGCGAGCGCGGCGACCACGAAGGCGGCGAATACGGCGGAGAAGACGGTGGCGCTCACGGCGTTTGGAGAATGCCGAGGCGCCGTGACACAATCGGCGCCTCGCGCGATATCCGGACCTCATGGCACAAGTCACGCAGGACAAAACCCCGCTGGTCTGGATAGACATGGAGATGTCCGGGCTCGTTCCCGATCGCGACCGCATTCTCGAGGTGGCGATGGTGGTGACCGACGCCGACCTCAACACCATCGCCGAGGCGCCGGTCTACGTGCTGCACCAGTCCGACGAGGTGCTCGAGGCCATGGACTCCTGGAACAAGTCGACGCACGGCAAGTCCGGGCTGGTCGACAAGGTGCGGGCCTCGACGTTCACCGAGGCCGAGGTCGAGGCGCGCCTCGTCGAGTTCCTGAAGCCCATCGTCGCAGCGCGCACGGCCCCGCTTTGCGGCAACACCGTGCACCAGGATCGCCGCTTCATGGTGCGCTACATGACGCTCTTCGAGCAGTACCTGCATTACCGCATCGTCGATGTGTCGACGCTCAAGGAGCTCGCGCGGCGCTGGCGTCCCGAGGTGCTGCAGGGCATGACCAAGGAGGGGCGCCACGAGGCGCTCGCCGACGTGTACGAGTCGATCGAGGAGCTCAAGCACTACCGCCGCCATTTCCTGCGCGTCGATGCGGGCGCCTGAGCGGGCTCACGCATCGCGCGCCCAGTCGCGCGAGCGCTCCACCGCGCGCTTCCATTCGCCCAGGCGCTCGCGTGCCTCGTCGCGCGGCATGCGCGGCTCGAACACGCGCTCGCGCGACCAGAGCGCCTCGATCTCGGCCTCGTCCTTCCAGAAGCCGACGCCGAGCCCCGCGAGGTAGGCCGCGCCGAGCGCCGTCGTCTCCGTCACGCGGGGCCGCGCCACCGCCACGCCGAGGAGATCCGCCTGCACTTGCAGCAGCACATCGCTCGCGCAAGCGCCCCCGTCCACGCGCAGCTCGGTGAGGGCGATGCCGGAATCGGCGGTCATCGCCTCGATCAGCTCCGCGCTCTGGAACGCGATCGCCTCGAGCGTGGCGCGCGCGAGGTGCGCCCGCGTGGTGCCGCGCGTGATGCCGAGGATGGTGCCGCGGGCGCGCGGGTCCCAGTACGGCGCGCCAAGGCCGGACAACGCCGGCACGAAATGCACGCCGCCGGAATCCGGAACGCTCGCGGCGAGCGCGTCGATCTCCGAAGCGCGCGCGATCAGCCCGAGGCCGTCGCGCAGCCACTGGATCGCGGCGCCCGCGATGAAGACGCTTCCCTCCAGCGCATAGGTGGTGCCGCGCTCCCCGCTCCACGCGACGGTCGAGACCAGGCCCGACTGCGATGCCGCGGGCCGCGTTCCCGTGTTCATGAGCACGAAGCAGCCGGTGCCGTAGGTGTTCTTCGCCATGCCCGGGCGGTGGAAGGCCTGGCCGAAGAGCGCCGCCTGCTGGTCGCCCGCGATGCCGGCGATCGGCACGCCCGCGGGAAGGCCTTCGCAAGACGTTTCGGCCAACGGGCCGCGCGAGGCGACCACCCGGGGAAGCACCGCGCGCGGAACGCCGAGGATCCCGAGCAGCTCTTCGTCCCAGTCGAGCGCGTGGATGTCGAAGAGCAGCGTGCGCGAGGCGTTGCTCGCGTCCGTCACGTGCGCGCGGCCGCCGGAAAGCCGCCACGCGAGCCAGCAATCCACGGTGCCGAAGGCGAGCTCGCCCGCCTCCGCACGCCGGCGCGCGCCCGGCACGTTCTCGAGCAGCCATTCGAGCTTGGTGCCGGAGAAGTACGGGTCGATCACGAGGCCCGTCTTGCGCGCGAAAAGCGGCTCGTAGCCCGACTGTCGCAACGCGTCACATCGCGACGCGGTGCGTCGGTCCTGCCACACGATGGCGTTGTGCACCGGGCGGCCGGTCTCCCGCTCCCAGAGGAGCGTGGTCTCGCGCTGGTTGGCGATCCCGAAGGCGGCGATGTCGGCCCGCCCGAGGCGCGCGGCGGCGATCGCCTGCGCGGCGACCGCCCTCTGGCTCTCCCAGATCTCCAGGGCGTCGTGCTCGACCCAGCCCGGCCGCGGGAAAATCTGGCGGAATTCTTGCTGCGATACTCCCAGGACTCGGCCATCATGGCCGAAGGCGATGGCGCGCGAGCTGGTCGTGCCCTGGTCGAAGGCGAGGACAGCCTTCATTTGCAATGGAAAAAGGGCTTTCGGCCTTTGGTGTCGCGGCGATGATACGTTAAAATCCGCCGCGGACAGCCGGAATCTCAGGAGGGTTCCTTGGGACTCTTAGACGATCTTAAGAAACAGGCGGACGCGCTCAAGGCGCAGGACGTCGACCGGACCGAAAGCATGCGCGCCACCGCCGTCGCGGTGGACCACGCGCTACGGCGCTCGTTCCTCTACCTCAACGACCTCGGCAAGCAGCTGAACGTCGTGCAGATGCCGAGCCCCTTCGGGTTCGACCTGCCCACGGTCGGCAAAATCGAGGGACTCGTCATCAAGGACTTCTTCTGCGACTTCCGCTCGAAGCACTTCATCGACAAGGATTACTACGGCGAGGTGCAGGTGGGCTACCGCTGCTGGTCGGAGAACGTCCTCACCGTGAAGAAGGGCCCCGACGAGATGGAGAAGTTCCGGGACATCCTCTGGCAGTCGAACATCGAGCACAAGAGCGAGCAGTTCCGCAACGAGCGCAAGGTGATCACGCACGAGGTCTTCAAGGTGAAGTGCGACTTCCGCGTGCAGGCGAAGGTCGAGGGCGACCACGAGACCGGCAAGCTCAAGATCGTGACCAAGAACGTCGGGGCCTTCACCGTGGACCTCTACAACCTGCTCGCGCAGGAGATGAAC
>Ga0134126_10000538_pt1 | contig 48280 bp, 31 predicted proteins | sample KB31752_FD_96881 | JGI IMG/M metagenome (GOLD analysis project Ga0134126, IMG submission 96881) | Terrestrial soil microbial communities with excess Nitrogen fertilizer from Kellogg Biological Station, Michigan, USA - KB3-175-2 | ecosystem: Environmental > Terrestrial > Soil > Unclassified ...
CAACTCAACGCGTTCGCCTCGGAAGTGACGCGCGTTGCGCGTGAAGTCGGTTCGGAAGGAAAACTCGGCGGCCAGGCCGACGTGAAGGGTGTGGCGGGGACCTGGAAGGATCTCACCGACAGCGTGAACCTGATGGGCGGCAACCTCACCGGCCAGGTTCGTAACATCGCGGAAGTGACGACAGCAGTCGCGAACGGTGACCTTTCCAAGAAGATTACCGTCGACGTGAAGGGTGAGATTCTGGAATTAAAGAACACCATCAATACGATGGTCGACCAGCTTAACGGTTTCGCGTCGGAAGTGACGCGCGTGGCCCGGGAAGTCGGCACCGAAGGAAAACTCGGCGGTCAGGCCGATGTGCGCGGCGTGGCCGGAACGTGGAAAGACCTCACCGACAGCGTGAATTCAATGGCCGGTAACTTAACGGCGCAGGTAAGAAACATCGCCGACGTAACCACGGCGGTCGCGAAGGGCGACCTTTCAAAGAAGATCACGGTGGACGTGAAGGGCGAGATTCTCGAATTGAAGAACACCATCAACACGATGGTGGATCAGCTCAGCTCGTTCGCGTCTGAAGTGACGCGCGTCGCGCGCGAAGTCGGTACGGAAGGAAGACTCGGCGGCCAGGCGCAGGTCATGGGCATCGCCGGCACGTGGAAGGACCTGACTGACAACGTGAACTTCATGGCCGGCAACCTGACGGGCCAGGTTCGTAACATCGCCGAAGTGACAACCGCGGTCGCGAACGGGGACTTGTCCAAGAAGATCACCGTAGACGTGAAGGGCGAAATCCTCGAATTAAAGAACACCATCAACACGATGGTGGACCAACTCAACTCGTTCGCGTCGGAAGTTACGCGCGTGGCCCGCGAGGTCGGTACGGAAGGAAAACTCGGCGGCCAGGCTGATGTGCCCGCAGTTGCCGGAACCTGGAAGGCGCTTACTGACAACGTGAACTCGATGGCCAGCAACCTGACGGGTCAGGTCCGTAACATCGCAGACGTAACTACCGCGGTGGCCAACGGCGACCTTTCAAAGAAAATCACGGTCGACGTGAAGGGCGAAATCCTCGAATTGAAGAACACCATCAACACGATGGTGGATCAGTTGAACTCGTTCGCATCGGAAGTTACGCGCGTAGCCCGCGAGGTCGGTACGGAAGGAAAACTTGGTGGCCAGGCTGATGTACGCGGAGTTGCAGGCACGTGGAAAGACTTAACCGACAACGTGAACTCAATGGCCAGTAACCTGACCGATCAGGTGCGCGGCATCGCGCGCGTCGTGACGGCAGTGGCCAATGGCGACTTGAAACGCAAACTAACGGTGGAAGCGAAAGGCGAAATCGCGGAACTCGCCGACACCATCAACAACATGACTGACACGCTGGCGACCTTCGCCGACCAGGTAAGTTCGGTGGCGCGCGAAGTAGGCGTGGAAGGAAAACTCGGCGGCCAGGCAAACGTGCCGGGCGCAGCCGGAACGTGGCGCGACTTGACCGACAACGTGAACGGTCTGGCGGCCAACCTCACCACTCAGGTGCGCGCGATCGCCGAAGTATCAACGGCGGTGACAAAGGGCGACCTGACCCGATCGATCACGGTGGAAGCACAGGGTGAAGTGGCCGCCCTAAAAGACAACATCAACGAGATGATTCTGAATCTCAAGGAGACCACGCAAAAGAACACGGAAACCGACTGGTTGAAGACGAACCTCGCGAAGTTCACGCGCATGCTCCAGGGCCAGCGCAATATGAAGACCGTGGCGCAAATGGTTCTGTCGGAATTGGCGCCACTCGTCGATGCGCAACAGGGCGTGTTCTATGTGAATCAAAGCGACAATGGCGATGCCACGATGAAGTTGCTCGGGGGCTATGCCTACAACAAACGCAAGAGTCTCGCAAACGTCTTTCACGCCGGCGAAGGCCTCGTCGGCCAATGCATGTTGGAGAAGGCGCGCATCCTGGTGACGAACGTGCCGGCCAGCTACGTGCAGATCAAGTCAGGACTCGGCGAAGCATCGCCGAATAACATCGTCGTCCTGCCGGTTCTGTTCGAAGGGGAAGTGAAAGCCGTAATCGAGCTCTCGACTTTTCACTCGTTCAACGACACGCACCTGACCTTCCTCGATCAGCTCACTGAAAGTATCGGCATCGTGCTGAATACGATCGAAGCCAACACTCGAACTGAGGATCTTCTGTTGCAATCGCAATCACTCGCCGGCGAACTGCAAAGCCAGCAGGATGAGTTGAAGAAGACGAACGAGCAACTCGAGATGCAGGCGCAATCGTTGCGCGAATCTGAGGACTTGCTTAAGAGCCAGCAGGAAGAGTTGCGCCAGACTAACGAAGAGTTGCAGGACAAAGCGGCTTTGCTGGCGCGCCAGAAAGCCGAGGTTGAAGCGAAGAACCGCGAAGTGGAAGAAGCGCGTTGGGAGATGGAAGAAAAGGCTGAGCAGCTGGCGCTGACTTCGAAATACAAGTCAGAGTTCCTGGCGAACATGTCGCACGAGCTGCGCACGCCGCTCAACAGCATGCTGATTCTCTCGCGGCAGCTCGCGGAAAACGGCGAAGAAAATCTGTCGCCAAAGCAGGTGCAGTTCGCCGAAACGATCCACTCATCGGGTTCGGATCTGCTCTCGCTCATCAACGATATTCTTGACCTGTCGAAGATCGAATCGGGCATGATGGGCATCGAGGTGTCCGATGTCTTAATCGACGACGTTACTGCTCAGCTCGAGCGCAGTTTCCATCAACTAGCTCAGGACAAGAACCTCGGTTTCTTGATTAATCGCAGCGAAGAACTCGAGCCGGCGCTGGTCACCGACGACAAGCGCCTGCAGCAAATCCTGATGAACCTGCTGTCGAATGCGTTTAAGTTCACCGCGCACGGCAACGTCGTGTTGACGGTGGCGCCCGCGGCCAGCGACGAGAAGTATTACCTCGAGTCGTTGAACCGCGCGACAAACGTGATCGGTTTCTCAGTCAGTGACACAGGCATCGGCATTCCGGCCGAAAAACAGCGGATCATCTTCGAGCCCTTCCAACAAGCCGACGGGACCACCACGCGCAAATACGGCGGCACCGGCCTGGGCCTTTCCATTAGCCGCGAGATTGCGCGCTTGCTCGGCGGTGAAATTCGCGTCAGCAGCGTACCGGGCGAAGGCAGCACATTCACGCTGTTCCTGCCGCGCGACTACGTGCCGTCGCGCGCGGTCGCGCCGCCGCTCGCGAAGAAGGTCAACACTCAACCAATGCAAGCAGCATGGACGCCGGCAGAAACATTCAACACGGATGCCATTCTGCTCAACGATCTGTCGCCGATTGCGGACGACCGCATGGATATTCAGGAAGGCGATCGCGTCGTGCTGATTGTCGAGGATGACGCGAACTTTGCGAATATTCTCGTGGATCAGGCCCATGAAAAAGGCTTCAAATGCCTGGTCGCGCAAGCGGGAACCGTGGCGCTTGCGCTGGCGCACAAATATAGCCCGGCGGCGATCACGCTCGACATCCGGCTCCCGGATCGTGACGGTTGGACGATTCTCGATCGGCTGAAGCACGATCCGCGCACCCGGCACATTCCAGTCCACATCATCACGGTCGAAGGACAACGGCGGCGCGCGCTGAAGCAGGGCGCGTCCACGCTCTTGAGCAAGCCGGTGACCAACGGCGATCTGGCCAGAACGTTTGACTCAATTAACGACTTTCTCGCGCGTGACATGCGCGAGTTGCTGCTGGTCGAAGACGACGATGTGCAACGCATGAGCCTGGTGGAGTTAATCGGCAACGGCGATGTGCGGACGACGGCCGTCGGCACCGGACAGGAAGCGCTGAACCGTTTGAGTCAGCAGCGCTTCGATTGCATGGTGCTCGATCTAAAACTGCCGGACATGACCGGGTTTGAATTGATCGAGCAACTGCAAACCGATGCGGCGCAGACGGATCTTCCCATCATCGTTTATACGGGGAAAGAGCTGACGCGCAGAGAAGAGATGCATCTGCGCCGGGTGGCCACTTCGGTAATCATCAAAGAGGCCGATTCGCCTGAGCGACTGCTCGCCGAAACCGCGCTCTTCCTGCATCGCGTCGAATCACAACTGCCCGAACCCAAACGCAAGATGCTCGAACAGCTTAACCGGCGCGATCCCGTGCTCGCCGGGCGCCGAGTTCTGATCGTCGACGATGACGTGCGGAACATCTTTGCGCTCACTAGCGCGCTCGAGTCCTACAACATGAAAGTTGTGCACGCCGAAAACGGACAGAAAGGCATCGACCTGCTCAAGGCCACGCCCGGCGTGGAAGCGGTCCTAATGGACATCATGATGCCGGAAATGGACGGCTATGAAGCCATCAGTGAGATTCGCAAGATGGATAATTTCAAGAGCCTGCCGATCATCGCGCTCACGGCGAAAGCGATGAAAGCCGATCGCGATCACTGCCTCGAGGTAGGCGCCTCGGATTACATCTCGAAGCCTCTGGACATGGACCAGCTGTTCTCGCTCCTGCGGGTTTGGCTTTCCGATAAGGATGATGATTCGTGAGTAGCACAACCGCGGGAGACCGCATAAACATTTTGATGGTGGATGATAGTCCTACCAACCTGCTGGCGTTGGAAGCCATTCTGCGCGCGCCCGACCGCAAACTGATTCGCGCCAGCTCTGGTGAAGATGCGCTTCGTTACCTGCTCGACAATGACGCAGCGGTGGTGTTGCTGGATGTCTACATGCCCGGAATTGATGGGCTGCAAACCGCCGAACTGATTCGCGGTCGCGAGAAGTCGCGCGATATTCCGATCATCTTCCTGACCGCGAACACCACCGGACAAGCGCATTTGAGTCGCGGTTATTCACTGGGCGCGGTCGATTACATCGTCAAGCCGATCGATCCGGCAATTCTACGTTCCAAGGTCAACGTCTTCGTCGAACTGTTCAAAAACACCCGCCAGGTCAGACGTCAGGCACAACTTCTGAAAAGCCAGAATGAAGAGATCAAAAGCGCTAACCTCGAACGCTTACGCATGCTGATCGCTCTGGGACATGAATTGGCGGCTGAACACGAACCGCAGGCCGTGTTGAAAAGATTCTGCCGCTCGGCGCAACGAATTATCGACGCCGAGGAAGTTACGGTTGCGATGCTGGCCGATGATGAACAAACGCCGCGACATTTTTTCCGCTGCGACGCCAAAGGCAGGATCCGCGACAAAGGCGAAATCCCTGACGTCATTCAGAAAGCGTTGCATCGGGTTATCACCGAGCGCGCGCCCGTGCGCCTGGACGAATCCAGCAATGAATTGCTCGCCGAAGCAGACTCCAACTCAGTGCAATCGTTCCTGGGCGCGCCCATTGTTTCTGCGTCGCTGACACGCGGATGGTTTTATCTGCTCAATCGGCGTGACGCCGACGAGTTCAGCGAGGCCGACGAAAGTCTGGCCGCCACGTTTGCTCACCACGTCGCCGTCGCCTACGAAAACGCTACCCTGTACGCCGAATTACAAAATCAGACCACCGAACTGCGCATGGAAATGCTCGTCAGAAAACAGGCTGAGGAGGAACGCGCGCGATTGCTGGTGCGCGAGCAATCGGCACGCGAGGAGGCTGAGGCGGCGAACCGGAATAAGGATGAGTTTCTGGCCACGCTGTCACATGAATTGCGCACCCCGCTGACTGCCATACTCGGCTGGAGTCATCTGATGCGTTCGAAGAAACTGAACGAGGAGGAAGTCGCCCGCGCGCTCCAGACCATCGAAAGAAACGCTCGCTCGCAATCGCAATTGATTGACGACCTGCTGGACGTTTCGCGCATCATCACCGGCAAGCTGAGTATCGATCGAGGGCGCGTCAATCTTGCGAAAGTAATCGACGCGGCGTTGGATGCCACGCGGCCTTTGGCCGAAGCGAAGCAAATTCAATTCATCAACAGCACCACAGAGAAAGAAAGTTTCGTGCTCGGCGATCCGACGCGTCTGCAGCAAATCTTCTGGAATCTTTTCAGTAACGCAGTGAAATTCACGCCCCAGGGCGGGCAGGTCAACATCGCGGCACAGACAGCGCACTCGCGCATCAGCGTTTCGGTGGCCGACACCGGCGTCGGCATCAAGCCTGAGTTCCTGCCATTTATTTTTGACCGATTTCGTCAAGCGGACGGCTCGACGACGCGCGAACATGGGGGTCTTGGGCTCGGATTGGCGATCGTCCGTCATCTGGTGGAACTGCACGGCGGAACGGTCCAGGTCGAAAGCGACGGCATAGACTGCGGCACGACTTTCACCGTTACCATTCCGGCGCTGCTAAACGAAACGATCGTGGAAAGTGCGCAGGTTGAGAGTGTGCGTCCGCAGCCCGCTGCCGCAAGCTTTTTAGGCGCGCACCTGCTGGACGGTGTTAAAGTTTTGGTCGTAGATGACGAGCCTGACTCGCGCGAATTGTTGATGACGATCCTAACCAATTGCGGCAGTGACGTGCGTTGCAGCGATTCAGCCTCGAATGCCATGAAGGCATTTGCCGAGTGGAACCCCGATCTGTTGGTGAGCGATATAGGGATGCCCAACGAAGACGGCTACAGCTTCATCAGAAGAGTGAGGAATCTGGCTTCGAGTCGCGCGCGAGAGATTCCGGCCGTCGCTCTCACCGCTTATGCCAGCGATGAAGATTGCTCGCAAGCTCTGTCGGCCGGCTTCCAATTGCACTTGGCCAAGCCAATCGAGCCGGAGAGCTTTGTGTCTTCACTCGCGTCGGTGCTCGGCCGTGAAGTGAAGCATTGAGCCACCGTCGCATCTGATTACGCGGCTGACTCTGACTTCAACTCAACGGTGTAGTTTTCCGTCTTGAATGGTTGAAATCCTCTCTGCAAATAATTCGGAAGGGCGGCCGCGTCATCGAGCGTGCAGGTGTGCAGCCAGACACGATTCGCGCCGTCAGCCCAAGCCTGCTCCACCGCACAAGTCAGCAAGTGTTTCCCTAACCCGCGCCCAATAAACTGCGGCAACAATCCGAAGTAAGCGAGTTCAGTTGAACCGTCTTCGCATTTTCGCAATTCAAAATAACCAGCCTTCTCGTTGTCGTAGGTCATTAACCAGACGGTAATCTCCGGCTGCGCGAGATAAGCACGAATGTCTTCATCAGTCCACGGCAAGCGATCGATCCAGTGATAATTCTTGCCGACTTCGACATAGAGGAAGCGAAATAAATTGACTGAGCAATTCTTTTGCTGCTCGATTCTGATTAGCGGATCTTCAAGCTGTGCGGCGCGCAGCTCGGAACGGCTGCGCATCTCGAGATAAGTGCGGGTGACTTCAATGGTTGACGCTGGCGTCATCGGACTAATTAACCACTAAGACACAAAGACACCAAGTAGGTAGGTGCGCGTGACTTCGGTATTTGGTGCAGCAGTCATCGGACTAATTAACCACTAAGACACAAATAAATATTCTCTTTGGTAGTTTCTGAGTTTGCCAGCGTTAGAGTACCAACTTTAGTTGGGCTCTCTCCTGCGACGCAGAAAAGCCCGACTCTGACGCCGCTTATCAAATTAAGACACCCTCTTCTCTTTTAAAACTTTGTGTCTTCGTGTCTTTGTGGTGAACCGACCTCACTTTGCCTTGCCAGCCACCCGCGCTCGCGGGTGAAATCGATCATACGCCTTGCGCATGTGCAGATCGGTGATGTGCGTGTAAATCTCAGTCGTTGAGATATCGCTGTGGCCCAGCAGCGCCTGCACCGAACGCGAATCGGCGCCGTGTTGCATCAAGTGCGTTCCGAAGCTGTGGCGCAGTGTGTGCGGCGAAATGTTCGGCACCTGGGCCTTGGCCGCATGAGTTTTGATGATGCTCCACGCAAGCTGCCGAGTCAGGCCCCGCCCGCGATTTAGGAAAAGAACCGGATTATTGCTGCCGAGGCGATCGCGCACGGCGAGGTATCGCTGCAGCCAATGAACTGCGCTCTTGCCGATGGGAATGCGCCGCTGCTTGCTGCCTTTGCCGAAACAACTGACGATTGCGCCGTCGAGATCGACGTCGACCACTTTCAATCCGCACAATTCAGAAACGCGCAGGCCGGCCGCGTACATCAATTCCAGCATCGCGCGATCGCGCACACCCACGTCGCTGGTGATGTCGGGCGCGCGCAACAAGCGATCCATCTCTTCCTCTGTCAGGAACTTCGGCAGATGCGAACTTTTCTGCGGTGTGTGAATGTCTTCGGTTGGATCGCGCAGCACATGACGATCGAGCATCAAGAATTTGAAGAAGCTGCGCGCCGCGCTGACCGCCCGCGCCACCGACGAAGGGGCCAGTCCTTCGCGCGACATCGAAGCGATCCACTCGCGCAGATCTTTTCGCTGCAATTGGTCGATCTGCTTTCCTTTATCAGTGGACCAAACCTGAAGACGCCGAATGTCGCGCGCATAATTTTGCAGCGTGTTCACCGACAGACCTTTTTCAACCTGAATGTAAGTGAGAAATTCGCGCGTTAGATCGCGTGTGCTGCTGGGCTGATACATCGCGCCGATGGTAGCACACGTGGCACAGACTTTAGTCTGTGGAAGTTTAGGCACTCAATCACAGACTGAAGTCTGTGCCACTACTAAGATCCTCTCGCACCAGCGAAAACATTACCGCGTCCACAGACTCGCCGCGAATCAACAGACGCTTGCGCAGAACGGCTTCGCGCAGTGCGCCGGCTCGTTCAGCCACTCGCTGGCTGGCCACATTGTTCACTGCCGCGACAATTTCGACCCGGTGAAAACCCAACTGTTCGAAAGCAAACCGCGCAGTCAGGCGCGTGCCGCGGGTCGCTATGCCTTTGCCGGCCGCACTCGTCCGCACCCAATAACCCAGATTGGCAATTTGATGAACGCGATTGATGAAATTAAGGCCCACGCCGCCCAGCAGACGATCAGGTTCGTCCTCCGCAAATACCGCGAAGCTGTAATGCTCGTCGCCCTGAGCAGCGGCGTCACGCGAAGCTACAAACTCGCGGCTGTCTTCAATCGAATAGTTTTGGTGGCACCAGGACAGCCATGGCGAGACTTCGGCGATGGATTCACGCACAGCTTCAAATAGCCGCGGCGCATCCCCTTCCCGGTAAGTGCGCAACACAAGTCCTGCGCCGGTCAGTTCCATGTGTTACATATGTCTCGGGAAAATTATGGCTTGGCCGGTTTGTACTTATCGATCAATTGCTGCATGCCGTCAGTCGAACCGCCATGCCGGTATTTGTAATAAGTTTCCAGATCACCGAGATATTGTTGGCGGATTTGTGCCAGCGCCGCGTTGCCTTCTGCCAAAGCAACTGCATGAGCATACGCATCAATCACTTGGTCCAACATCGCCTGCGTTTTCTTTAGCTCCTCTTCGCGTGGTGGTCCGGCCGGCATCGCCTGATAGTGCTTGGCCGCGGTTTGATAATCCTGGTTGTATAACGCTGCCAACATCACAAAATTGAACGGGTCTGAAGGTGCGAGCTGCGCCGATTTCAGGTAATGCTCCTTTGCTTCCGCCGGCTTGCCCCCGGCGAAATAAAGCAGGCCCAGCGATTGATGCACACCGGGCAAGGTCGACTCCTTGTATGTCTTCCAACGCGCATCATCAAAGCCCGCCGGTTTCTGATCAGCCTCGAACAGTGCGGCGGCCTTCGTCCCATATTGGATCGAGGGTTCAAGATATTTGCCGTTGTGCTTTTTGACTTCACTTGTACCCAGAGCCAGAAGACTGACCAGCACGGGCAGCGAATCAGGATGCTGCTCCAGGAATGCCGCGCCCGCTGTAAATGCGGCATCAGGCTGGTTGTCATCCCCATAGGCTCTGATCAGAACTGGCCCGATTATTTCTTTCTCGGAAGGCTCGGTGAAGATCGTTTCGTATTGCTGCGCGAACGCAAGCTTCTGCTTCGGATCTGTGATGGCCGCTATCTGATCCGCGGTCATTTGGGCGACGCGGGGCCGAATTGTGGTTTTCGGATGCTTCTGTATCAGCTCAGCCACGGCCTTCATCTTGGCCGCCGGATCGGTTGCGGACATGATAGCGCGGACGAGATTCTGCTCTTCAGGCGAAAGGTTTGGCCGGCCGCCTTGAGGCTGCGCAGACACAACCACTGCCGTCAGGAATACCGTCGCGGTGAACAATATTAATTTTGTCATGAATCTATCCTCCCGATATAAGTGCATCTACTTGGACTGCGCCTGCGAGTGAGACTGTCGCAGGCGTCGGTAACGATGCGTGACCGGGCGCCTGCGTCCAATGCCGATCGCGTTTCGCGAAATGATCAGCGTCGGCGGCAATTGCCTCCGCTTGAATTCGTTGGCCGGCGATTCTACGCGATTCAGAATATCGTACACCAGCGCTGCGTCATGCCCTGCCCCGATGATTTCCTCGGGCGATTGCTTCTGTTCAAAGTACAGTTTCAGAATTGGATCGAGCTCATCGTACGGCGGCAGTGACTGATCGTCGAATTGCTCCGGCGCCAACTCGGCTGATGGGCGCTTGTCGATGATGGACACAGGAATCAACTCGCGTTCGCGATTGTAATCTCGCGCCAATTCGTAAACTTCGGTTTTCAGCACATCGCCCAGCACAGCCAGCCCGCCATTCGTGTCGCCGTACAGCGTGCAATAACCCAGCGCCAATTCAGATTTGTTTCCGGTCGAAAGCAGCAGACGGTTTTCGGCGTTGGAAATCGTCATGAGGATGTTGCCGCGCAGGCGCGACTGAAGATTCTCAACGGCAGTTTCCACGGCCCGATCGCGACTGCCGGCTTTCGGTTCGGGCAAACCAAGTTCGTCGCGCAAAGCGTGAAAGGCTTCGCCGATGGGCCGCTCGATCACTTTCATTCCCAGGCGTCGGGTTAACTCGATGGAGTCATCGATGCTTGATTGCGAGCTGTACGGCGAAGGCATCATCACCGCAAGCACGTTTTCCGGTCCCAGCGCTTCGCCGGCCAACGCGGCCACGACAGCTGAATCGATGCCGCCTGAGAGTCCAAAGACAGCCCGCTGAAAATCGTTCTTGCGCGCGTAGTCGCGAACGCCGAGGACCAAAGCCTGATGAATCGTGCCGATGTCGTCGCCCGGCAGGCAACGCGTGTCCGGCACGCCGCATTCAAGCTCGACTGTTTCCACAAATTCCTCGAACGGCGGGGCCTGCAACACGATGCGGCCCGTCGCGTCGGAAATAATGCTCGCGCCATCAAAAATAATTCCGTCGTTCGCTCCAATCAGATTCACAAACACAATCGGCACGTTCGCACCCTTCGCGCGATGCGAAACCATATCGCAACGCACCCGCATCTTTCCCTTGTTGAAAGGCGACGCGTTGATCGAAACGAGGAGCTGCGCGCCCATCTCGATCAGTTCCTGCGCCGGATCGTTCGGATAAAGACGCTGCCGCCAGAACGTCTTGTCGTTCCAAAAGTCTTCACAGACCGCGATGCCGAGACGGAGCGCAGTCCCGGCCGGTCGGGACTCAGCCTTTGTCTGGTTGAGTTCGAATAAGCGACGTTCGCGCGCGGGTTCGAAATAGCGTGGATCGTCGAAGACGTCGTATTCGGGGAGCAAAGTCTTGTCGGCAAAACCCAGCAACTTGCGGTCGCGAATCACGGCGGCGGAATTGAAAAGTCGTCGTCCGGTCGGCTGATCGGTTGGCCTCACGGTGCCAACGATCGCAGTAATTCCCGACGTGGCTTCGATAATTTCGTTCAGAGGATCGAGGGCCGACCGCACCACGTCCGGGTCGAGAAACCAATCAAAAGACGTGTAGCCCTGAATTGTTACTTCGGGAAAAACGATGAGGTCCGAATGATCTTTTTTCGCTTGTTCTATCGCGCTGAGAATGCGCGCGACGTTACCTTTGTAATCGCCGTTAGTGGTGTTGATTTGGCCGATGGTGACGCGCATCTGGAGAGAAGTTTACACTTTGCTCGCCACAGAGGCACGGAGACACAGAGCGGATGCAGGGCCTGGGCGTTAGATCTTTTCTCTGCGCCTCGGGAGTTTCTGTGGCCAGATCAAGTTTCATACAACCTGGGATTATAAAAAGGCGCGAACGCGGCAATCAGTGCGGCTTCAAAACTCATGGAGCGGGTGAGCAAATCGCGGGACAGGATCCCCCAGGCACCCTGCCGACTGCGGACATCGCGCGCGCCGGCGACTTCGTCGATCACGAACCCCAACTCGCGCTTGCCTTCGACTACCCTCTTGACGATGGATTCGGGCACCGCGATTGACGGCGACATGCCAAAGCTTCCGCGTTCACCGTCGGTCGCATAGGCCCAGCCTCGCAGAAACGTATGCCATTCGCCGTCCACGGAAATCGAGTGAAATCCACCTTCCAGTCCGACGTACAAGTCAGCCTCGAGCTTCTGTTCGATGAGCAGGTCGCGGACAGCGTGCGCGCGCAGGCGTGCACCCGACATTAATTCCCAATCCGTCAGCGGCATTGCCGGCGCATCAGTCTTCACCGGCCGCGCCACCACCGACGCATCGCGCCAACGCGAATCTATTTCAGCGATGCGCGCGATGCTGGCGCGCACCGCCATGATCTTTGCCGCGCGATCCGAGCCCAACGCAATTCGCTCGACTCGCGCAGTGGTGGAAACTGGTCTACGAGTTGACATCAAAGTCGCGCGTTGTTGTAATCGAAAGCTGCGTAAAGTACAAGGTATTCCCTCTCCCTTTGGGAGAGGGTTAGGTTGAGGGCCGAAGGTAGGAAGATAAAAAATATTTTTCCTTTTCAGTAGCTTCGCCCCTCACCCCGGCCCTCTCTCAAAGGGAGAGGGAGCAAGTTGGTAGAGGATTTCATGTCTGTATCCGAACTAATTTACGACTGGAACAAAGTCGAACCGCAATTACAAAAGCCGAATCGGCACCTCGGCTTTGACGACGAGACGCTGCGCGATGGGTTGCAGTCGCCTTCCGTATGCGAGCCTCCGGTGGAAAAGAAGATCGAGTTACTGCATTTGATGGACGCGCTCGGAATCGACACGGCAGACATCGGCCTGCCCGGCGCGGGTGGCACGCATGCCGCGGGCGTTGAGATGATGGCCCGAGAGATCGCCGAAAAGAAACTGAGGATTCGCCCCAACTGCGCCGCGCGGACTCATCGCAACGACATCATTCCGATTGCCGAAATTTCTCAACGAGCAGGCATTGCGATCGAAGCTTGCACTTTCATCGGCTCTTCACCGATCCGTTTTTACGCCGAAGAATGGACCCTCGATAAACTGCTAAAGCTGACTGAAGACGCGGTAACGCTGGCAGTGAGCGAAGGCTTGCCCGTGATGTTCGTCACTGAAGACACAACCAGAGCCGATCCGGAAACGATTCGCGCGCTTTACACCACGGCGATTCGCTGCGGCGCGCGCGCAGTTTGCGTCTGCGACACGGTTGGCCACGCCACTCCCGACGGCGCCCGCGAAGTCGTCCGCTTCGTGCGCAGGATCATCGATGAACAGAAAGAGAAAGTGCGGCTTGACTGGCATGGCCACCAGGATCGCGGCCTGGGCGTGATCAACTCGATCGCGGCCATCCAGGGCGGCGCCGATCAGGTGCACGGCTCGGCGCTGGGCATGGGCGAGCGCGTCGGTAACACGCCGATGGATCAACTGTTAGTGAACTTGAAATTGATGGGTTGGATTGATAACGACCTTACGAAGCTGCGCGAATACTGCGACAAAGCGGCAGATGCCTGTCACTGGGACGTGCCGCTGAACTATCCGGTATTTGGAAAGGACGCGTTTCGCACAGCCACCGGCGTGCATGCTGCGGCGGTGATCAAAAGCTATCGCAAGGGTGACACGGAACTTGCGGATCTGATTTATTCAGGAGTTCCGGCGGGACAATTCGGTTTGAAACAGGTAATTGAGATTGGGCCGATGAGCGGGAAATCGAACGTGATCTATTGGCTCGAAACTCGCGGCGTTGAAGCGACGGATGATCGGGTCAATCGAATTTTCGAGCACGCCAAGCAAGCAACCGCGGTGCTCAGTGAAGAAGAAATAACGACCCTCGTATAAAAAAAGCGCGGGAACGCAGCCCCGCGCTTTCTTCAGGACATCTCCTACAACCGAATCAGTTGATGGGAATCGTGACAGTCGCCGAACCCGGCTTGCCCGGTGGGAAGCGCTTCTGACGCGCAATGCGCAGCGCAGTTGCGTCTCCACCTGACGCTGCCGTCACTCGCCCATTTTCATCGTAGGTCACCGTAACGATGGCTTTCTTATTCGCAGAAGTGTTGGCCACAGGTTTCGCGGCGTCGGCATTGGCTGCTTGTTCCTGCGCCTTGGCTCGCTCTTTAGCTCGCGCTTCGCGTTGGCGCTTCGCCAGTTCAGCATCATTGTCTGCAGTCGCTGGCGCAGTCTGCGGCGCGGGCGTCTCCGGTTGAACCTGAGCCGGTGTCGCCACCGTTACCGGCTGCGGCGTCGCGGCCTGAGCCTCATTTGTCATTTGCACGTTGCGCTTGTGCGTGTACCAACCCCACGGCACGCCGATCGCTGCGACCAGAACAACGACGGCGGTAACGACCAGGGCTGGGTTCCAACGCCGGCGCGCGAATGACTCGCTGTTTGATCCGGACAGCAGGACTCCAAAAGCCTTGACGTCGTCATTCGAATTGGCGACGACAGTCTTCGCTTTAACTGGAGCAGTTGCGGTCTTAGCCGGCGTAGGCGCCGGAGCTTTCACGGGAGTTGTCTCAGGAGTTGCTACGGCAGCTGGCTCGTGTTCCCCGTCATGGTCCGGTTCAGCGTGAACCACGGACGGACTGCGCGGCAGGACACCTTCGTCCATGCGCCGCAAGCCTTCCAGAACTACGGAGGTCCAGGGCTGATTGATTGAGTGTTCGGGAGCTTCGAAGGCGGGGCTGAACTTGAATGAAGCGTTCGGTTGCGTCAGGGCGAAGAAGACTGCGTCAATTCCGCGCAAGTCACCCAAGCGCGCGTGAACGACCGCACCGGCCTTGAGATAGAAATAGCCTGCGCCCATCGGATAGATGACTTTCAGGCGGCCAGTTTTTCGCTGGTTGCAGAAAAATTCGATTAGTTCTGCGAGGGAAAGGTCGTTAAGTTCTCCTGTGAGTGCCATGGTGGTTTCCTTTTTCGTAGGGCGCGCCGCAAAGGACGGGAGCTTAGGGCATGCGGAAATTGTAGATAATCTTGCCAGTGACTTTGACGGGCTGTCCCGACAGTTTGCTCGGTGTGAACTTGGCGCGTAGCGCCGCCTGAACTGCATTGTCGCGGAAAAGTGGCGGGCCGGAAGTCGCTTTCGCGGACACGACTTTTCCGTTCTCATCAATCACGACGTCAACTTCGACGACGCCAGACGTTCGCATACGACGGGCTGCCTCAGGAAACAGCGGAGCGGGCAAATTCAATGCGCTGCCGTTGAGCACCCCACCTGACACCGTCCGCGCGGGCTGGGCCGGAGGAGTCGGCGCATTCTCGACTGCAACCTTTGGATTGCTTGCAAACGAAACGTTGCGCATCTCGGCAACCGGTTGAATCGGCTGACTGCTGAGTGTGATCGGTGCCCGGTGTGTCAGTTGCAAGGGCGCCACAATCGTCTGCTGCTGATTCGATTTTGTGTTGGCGCCGCTATTGTTAGCCGTGGCATTCGTCGCACTGGTCGACGTGGTGTTGCTCGACGGCTGAAGCACCTTCGTCATCGTCGCATCGAGGTAATACGAAATCGTCCGCTGGGTAACTTCCGTAGGTTCAAAAGTGATTGAGCCATTCTCAACCACGGCGACTGAAGTCGTCATCCTGGTCCAGTTGCCCAGTGAGTCATACTCGTATTTATAAGTCTCTTTGCTGATCAGCGAACCGTCGCTACCGGTCAAAGTCATCTCGCTGATGTTGCCTTTGTCGTCGTACTTGTAAACTTCGCGGCCCGTCGATGTAGATCCCGCCACCGGAAAATATTGATTGACGGTCTTGGCGCCGTTGAGATCGTATTCGGCAGCTTCCAGCAAAACGCGCTTGCCGCTTTCCACGATCTTTCCGTCCGTCGTAACAACTTTGACAACTTCCGTGCGAATACGACGCACCGGACCGACCAGCCCGTCCCGAACGCGATCGTTATCGTTCGCCTTAGCGGAAGTGGGTTGTGTTTGAAGATTGTTGGCCTTGGCTGTCAGCGGGCGCTGAGCCGCAGCCACGAGGGCCTGGGATGTAATAATCAGACTGAGGGAAAGAATTCGACCGAAGGTGATCATTGGCGTTGCTCCTGGAAAGAGACGGAGGAAGCGGTTTGTTCGTTCAGGGCAAGGAAAGGAAGGTCAAGAAGACCATTCCTAGGCAATATTACTGTGTTGAACTGGGTTTGTCTAGAGCAAACTCTGGCAAGCTGCCTTGCCACAGAGCTTCGGTTTTTCAGGGATTTTCGCTTATCGGTTGGCGGTTATGCGGCTGGCGATAGCGTCGATGGTTCGAAGTGGCCGGGCCTGACCAGTCGCGTCGTTACAAATAATCGAGAAGACGAGGACCTCGCCCGACGCTGTGGTTGCATACCCGGAAAGTGAATGGACGTAGGTGAGAGACCCCGTTTTCGCGGCGATCCGACCGCCGACATTTGTCAGCCGGCCCTGTAGTGTTCCGTCGTGTGCCGCAATTGGCAACGAGTCATGAAAGGATTGATGCCACGAAGCTTGAGCGGCCACCGCGAGAAGTTGCGCGGCACTTTCAGGCGTGATCAGATCCAAACGCGACAGGCCGCAGCCGTCGAGGATAGACAGCGCGGTAACATCGACATGGTGGTCGCTCAGCCATTTTTTGACGATTGCGACGCCCGCTTCATCGTCGCCGCGCGCTGCGTTCTTTCGCGGATCGGAATCGGGGACTGTAACACCTTTCTCTTTTCCTAAAGTGCGAAGAATCAATTCGGCGTAAAGGTTGTTACTTTGCTTGTTCGTCTTGCGCACGATGTCTGCCAAAGTCGCGCTCTCGACCGAAGCCAACTCGATTCCCTTTTGCGGATCAAATCGAGCCGATTCCGCCACGCGAAAGTCGCGACTCTCAACATCACCATCAACCTGTATTCCCCGAGCGCTGAGCAATCGTTTGAAAGTCGTTGCCGCGCGCAGGGCGGGATTGTGAACCGATAGAAATGCGGAGTACGCGTGTCCGCCGATGGGAAACTCTCCCCAAACCAGCACGTCGTTGTTTGATAAGCCGCGCTTAATCCCCACCGTTGTGGCCGCATCTCGCTCGACTGTGGTCGCGTTGTTTGTTAATCGGAGATCGCCGTCGTTGGGGGTGACGACCGCTGACGCCGGTCCACTCGCCTTGTTGCCCGGGCCCAGCGTGACTTCGACGCTGTTCTCGTCAATCGACAAAGCGCTTGGTTGCGCGCCGTAGTACCACTGCAAATCATTCCATTGCCAGCCGATACCATATTGTTCGCCGCGAAAGTAACTCTCATCGCCGATGATTCTGCCCCTTACTCTGCGCACACCGCGCTGACGCAGTTGGTCGGCTAGCGCCGGCAGGCTCTCTGGTTTTTTCGAGTCGAGATCAGGCGCGCCGCGCCCATACAGAATCAGATCTCCATCAACGCTGCCGTCCGCGTCCAGCGGCTTCGACGCATACACGGAAGTCCGCCAGCGATATTCCGGTCCCAACAGATCGAGGGCGATCGCCGTGGTGTAGATTTTCATGTTCGATGCGGGAGTAAACAGCTTGTCGCCGTCATGCGAATACAAAACGCGATTGTCTTTTACAGACATCACGAAAACTCCCCAACGTGCTTTTCCAGAGTCGGCGTCAATCAGCTGATCGATGTCATGCGCGAGAGTTGCATCAAATTCGTTCTGCGCAACGATCGCGGACTTTGAGTGTGCAGAGCTGTCGTTTGCTAACGATGACTGCGGCGTGCTGGACGCGCGACTTGCCACCAACCCAAGCGCGATTGCGCTGAGCGTGACCACCAGCGCCAATATTCGATGGAGATTCATAAGAAGTGCGGATTCAGCTTGCGAACAGTGTCGTCATGCGCTCAGCCGCCAACAACTCGCGCGTCGCCGCATAAACTTCTTCAACTTCGATGGTATGGACGCCATGGCTGAAAATCAGCCGCTTGGAATTCGCCAGCGGGATGTAAGCGTGCGGTGTGGGACGACCAATCAAGACGACGATCGGCGCGCCCACGGCTGCGGCGATGTGCACTGGGCCGGTGTCGTTCGACACGAAAACTGCCAGGCGCGCCTGCGCTGCGGCGAGTTCACCAATCGAAAGCTTCTCGAGAAATAATGTCGATGCCGGAAACGTTCGTCGCATCTCCTGGGCTGCCGTCCGCTCCTCGGGTCCGATAAAAACTACGGGCCGGACGCCGTCATTCCGAATCAAAAAGTCAGCGAACTCGGCCCATTTTTCGACGGGCCAGGCGCGGCCGGGATGTCCGGCGCCGGGAAACAGACCTACCAGCGGCATGCCGGATTCCGCTTTCGCCTTTTTCAGCGTTGCGTCAATCGCGCGATTATCTGCAGTCCGCGGAGTGATCGCGGGAACGCGCGGAACATCGACAATGCCCAGCGGCTTCAGCACGTCAAGATATCGATCAACCAGGTGCTGGTCGGGATCATTTCGATCGACTGGCGGCTTGGGAATGAAGTTCGCCAGAAAATCGAGCGAGCGGCCTGGCCGGCGCGCGAACAGACGCTTTCCCGCGCCCGATAAGAAGCCCATCAAATTCGTTTCGGAAAAACTGTGGAGGTCGATGACGAAATCAAATTGCCGACGACGGACGTCTTTGACGATGTGAAAAATCCGGAAGATCGAGAGCGGGATAAATCCGTCACGCAGGGCTACGCGATCGACGGCTATGATTTCATCTGCGCAGCCCGATAGCTCGACGATTTGGGAACTCGGCGTGCCCGCTGCAACTGTAAGGCGCGCTTGCGGAAATCGTTCGCGAATTACCCGCAACGCCGGCAAGCTCATCACGACGTCGCCGAGCTGGCCAAAGTCGATTACCAGAATATTGCGCGGGTCAAAGGTCACTTCAAATGCTTGTCAAAGAAGTCCGCGGATGCATGATAGGCGCGCACCCAATCCTTGTGCAGCAACAGATCATGAATCTCATCCGGGAAAATCAATTCTTCAAAGTACACATTATTCTTCCGCAGCAGGCGCACGAGATTCACAGTCTGAGCGAACTCAACGTTGCGATCGTCGTCGCCGTGAATTAGCAACACCGGTGACTTCCACTTATCGACCGAAGCGATCGGTGATGACTCGCGCGCAACCCGCGTTTGTTCCTGATTATTGAACTGCAGGGGCAAGCCGCCGACGCGCAGGCTCCAATCATGCACGCCATGAAAATCGACTCCCGCGGAAAAGATGTCTGAATTACGCGCCAAACCAAGCGCCGTCAGATAGCCGCCGTACGATCCTCCCCACAGCCCAATGCGCTTGACATCGACATCGTCGCGGCTGCGCAGGTACTTTGCGCCGGCAACCACGTCCTGATATTCCGCAGCGCCCCGCGCGCCGCGATGTTGGGCCAGGCGGAAACTGCGGCCATAGCCGATGCCGCTGCGATAATTGACCGATAAGACCAGATAGCCGCGGCTCGCGAGATACTGATTCATCGCGTAAGAGTTGTGGTAGTAGTACATGTAATGCCAACCCAGCAGCATCTGGCGCGGCGGTCCGCCATGCGTGAAGATAAGGCCGGGCATCTTGCCGGAAGCATTCTTTGGTTTGAATAATTGCCCGTGAATCTCCAGGCCATCGGCGGCTTTGAAAATCACCTGCTCCGGAACGACCAGTTGCGCCGAGGGAAAATCGCGCGGCAAAGCCTGCGGCGCCAGCGGCTTCATGCCTGAGCCGTCGATGTTCGCAGTGAACGGCATGAACGGATCGTGCGCAGTTGAATGAAGAAAGGCGACTCGCCGGCCGTTATCGAAGACGGCCGGATACATCTCAATTCCTTCACCGCTGGTAAGCTGCCGCGGCGCGCCACCGGCGACACTTATTGACCAGAGGTGACGGCGATCGATGTCGCCCTTGTTTGTCGAAAACACGACGGTAGACTTGTCCGGCGGCAGAGCAATGTTTTCGACTTCGAATTCACCCGGTGTCAACGCAGTTACAGCGCCGCCCTCAGTTGAGATTGAATACGGATGCATCCAGCCGTCTTTTTCCGAAGGGAAGAGCAAGCGATCGCCGGCCACCCATTGCCAGAAGTCAGCCCCGCCTTGCGGATATGAGTCATTGTCCTGATCACCCGAGTGCCAAATCTGCCTGGCGTCTCCCGTGTGCGCATCGCCGATAAAGATGGCCCATGGCTGAAGTCGTTCACGATCCAGCGAAAAATTGTCAGAGATATTGAAGAGACGAATGAAGGCGATGCGTCTTCCGTCAGATGACCAGTGGGGCAGCACATCACGATCGGTGCTGGGAGATAAAAAGCGTATGCTGCCGCCGCGCGGATCATAGATGCCGATGAAGCTGTGGTCGCCTCGATTTGCCACAAACGCCAACTGCGATCCATCAGGCGACCATTCGTGTGCGCCGATGTTGCCGCGAATCTCGAAAAGCTTTCGCTCTTTCCCGCCCATCAGCGGCGCTGTCCTCAACTTTCCTTCGCGGCTATAAATGATTTGATCGCCGCTGGGATCGAACATCGGCGCTTCGCCCTCGCCGATTTTGGTTGTGCGGCCCACGCGGGTGTCGACCACCCAAACTTCTTTCCTGGTACCAGCCGGATCGGTAGTGGGATTCGCATACTCGCCCGCCTGGTTCTTTCCCTGTTCGTTGCCACGCGCGTAAGCGATCGAGTTGCCGTTCGGGGCAAAGACGAGATCGGTCAGCTCACCGCCGTCATCTTTGTCGTAATGCGTCAGTTGGCGGGCGGCAAACGCAGGCGCTTCGGCGATCCAAATATTACGTTTGCCTTCAGCATCGAACGCCCATGCGATTCGATCGCCACGTTTGGTCGCGACTAAATCGGTAGGGAAAGGAGAGCTTGTTACTTGTTCCAGCGTGAAACTCTGCGCCGCAATTGACAGGGTGGAAACACAAAGGATGGCTAAGCTCAAGGCCCATGGCCGCAGTACTTCAAATTTTTTCATCGCATGCTCCCGTGCCGGTGCAAGATGAACGAACTTTAAAGCGGAGGGATTCTAGCACTGAGCCGGTTTTCAAAGTAACGAAGAAAACAAGTATTCCCGCGATTACCCGATCTGCTAATCTGTCGAAGAAATGAGCGCGGAAGGTCACACTCATTCGCATCACGGGCATCGACACGGCCGCGCAGAAGCCAGTCGCCGCCGATTGATGATGGTGACGACTCTGACTGCGGTCTACATGCTGGCCGAAGGATTCGGCGGTTGGTGGACCGGCTCGCTGGCTTTGTTTGCGGATGCCGGGCATATGTTGGCAGACGTGGCGGCTTTGACGCTCGCGCTCACTGCAGTGTGGTTTGGCACGCGACCGGCCACCCCGGGTAAGACTTTCGGATATTACCGTTTGGAAATCCTGGCCGCGTTCATCAACGGCGTGGCGCTCGTCCTCATCGCGCTATTCATTTTTTACGAAGCGTATACGCGCTGGCTGGCGCCGACCCCAGTGCGCAGCGGCGTCATGACTGCCGTCGCCGCCGGCGGTCTGGCAATCAATCTGCTGTGCGCGCGTCTGCTGCACGCTGAACGTCATGATGATCTGAATGTACGCGGCGCGTGGTTGCACGTTATGACCGATGCGCTGGGCTCGGTCGGCGCAATCGTAGCCGGCGTGATAATTACTTTCACCGGGTGGTACGCGGCAGATCCCTTCATCAGCGCGCTGATAGCCTTGTTGATTATCTGGAGTAGTTGGCACTTGATTCGCGAGGCGACCAACGTCTTGCTCGAAGGCACGCCGGCGCACATCAACCTGGCCGCGGTCGAGGACGCCATCCTGGGAACTGAAGGCGTTTCCGACGTTCACGATTTGCACATTTGGACGATTACTTCGGGCCGCGACGCGCTCAGCGCGCATGTGATTCACGCGCAATCGATTTCGCAGTCGCTGCTGTTGAAAGAGCTGCGGACCAAACTGCACGATAATTTTGGCGTCGATCATCTAACGTTGCAGATGGAGACGCCGGAGTTTGAAGACGACACGTTTCATTTCTGTCATGCCGGAACTGCCTGTTTTCGTTCGGAACGCGAATAGGACTCCCTCTCCCGTTGGGAGAGGGCTGGGGTGAGGGGCGAAAGCTAGCGAACAAGCAAGGAAATATTAGTATCTTTTTTTCGCCTAACCTCCGGACCCTCACCCTTACCCTCTCCCAAAGCGAGAGGGTTGAAGAGTTATGCCGACCATTCAACTCGGATACGGTCGCGAGATCATCGACTTCGAATATGATCCTGGCCGCTTCGAAGTTCTCACCACCTCTCAGCATTCAAAGCGTTTGACTGACGCGGAGATTGGCGAGGCTTTCGACCATCCCATCCAGTCACCGCCGCTTGAGGAGTTGATCGAAGCCGGCGACGAGGTCCTGATTGTGACATCCGACGCAACGCGCGCGACGGGCAGCGCGCAAATCGTCAATCTGCTGGTGCGGCGATTGATTCAAAACGGCATCGCGCCGCCCGATATCACCATCATCTTCGCCACGGGAATTCACCGCCCGGTGCGTGACGAAGAAAAAGCTGATCTCCTGACGCCCTTCATTGCCCAACGCATTCGCATCATCAACCATGACGCTTACGACGCGACAAACCTGATTCAAATCGGCGTGACTGCTGATGGTGTCCCAATTGAAGTCAACCGCGCGCTCAAAGATTCTGCGAAGGTAATTCTCACCGGCGGAGTCGGGTATCACTATTTCGCGGGCTTTACCGGCGGCCGCAAATCAGTTTGTCCCGGGCTGGCATCAGCCGCGACTATCGAAGCGACGCACATGCTGGCGCTGGATTTCGAACGCGGCGGCAGACGAAGCGGCGTGGCAACCGGCCTGCTGCGCGGCAACGCCGTCAGCGAAGAATGCGAACGGGTCGCGGCGCTCATCAATCCAACATTCGCCATCAACACGATTGTCGATGACAAAGGCGCGATCGAGCGCGTCTTTACCGGTCACTGGCGCACAGCCCACGAGCGCGCGTGCGCAGCTTATGCGGATGCGCACTCGCTGACGATTCCTGAGAAGCGAGACTTAGTAATCGTCAGTTGCGGTGGTCTGCCTTACGACATCAACATGATTCAGGCGCACAAAGCGCTCGACATGGCGGCGCACGCCTGCAGTGAAGGCGGCACAATCATTCTGCTTGCTGAATGTGCTGACGGACTGGGCCGCTCAGGTTTTCTGAAATGGTTTGAAGCGGAAGACTCAGGCGCTCTTGAATCACGATTGCGCGAGAAGTATGAAGTTAATGGCCAGACTGCTTGGGCCTTGCTGACAAAGGCCGAAAGATTTCGCGTTCACATGATCACAAGCCTGGATGATGACGCTGTGAGTAAAATGAGGATGTTTCCGGCCAGAGATCTCAGCTCAGTCTTGTCCGCGATTCCGCCCGATGCGAACGGCTACATCATGCCCAGAGGCGCAGCGTTGTTGCCGGTAATTTAGGTTCGGAGTACGCTTACCGCGCAAAAAGAAAATAAAATTGTTTTTTCTTCCGTCGCTAAAGCTTTGCTCCCTCACCCCAGCCCTCTCCCAGAGGGAGAGGGCATTAAATTACGGCGCGCTGCGCAGCACAATTTTCCGTTCGCGATTCCCCATCTGTAAGACCACCGGCCGGTTCAACTGAATCGGATGTTCTTCGCCGTCGATGCTGATCACAAAGTTCGTCGTCCGAGCCGCACCTTCAGTTTCAGAGGGTGGCGTTTTTTCCGACGGCGCGGCCGTTTCGCCCGGCTTCGCCACATCGGCCGTGCGGGTCAGTAAGTTGGTCGCGACAATTCGCCAGGTTGCCGGCGAGCAGCGCAGGCGCAATCCCGGCGTGTCAGTGGCTGCCGTCTCATCGACCGCCAGTGCATCAAGCTTGAACAATCCTTCGCCGCAGCGCACGCCGGCGGAATCGTAGAACGTCGCCCAGCCGCTCACGTAGTTGTAGAACGTGCCGCTGACATTTTTGACGGCCAGCTTCACGTTCATCACCGGTGAATCCTCGGCGCCATTCAAGACCTGCGTCGACAAACGCGCTTCGATCGCTTGCGCGCCGTGCGAGTCCGCAGCCAGCGCCGGTTGGTCCAAGGCGACCCGGGGTTCAGTTGGTTGAGCCGAGGCGACAACGCCGAGACAGCAGACGAATATTGCAGAAAGGACTAAACGTTTCACAGTAGTTCCTCCCGATTTTGATGGCGCTAGATTAAAACTATTTGCGCGGCCGCACCAACTTCTTGGGCGCGTGTTTCCCCGGCTGATACGCACAGACGCGGTTTCGGCCGGATCGCTTCGCGCGATACAAGGCTGAATCAGCTTTTTCAACCAACTGAATTGGATCGCTCGCGTCAGTGGGGAACGAGGCGACGCCGATGCTGATCGTCATGTGATGAGTGCGCGGTTCGCCTTCAGTGCCGCGGCGAATAGCGGAAAACTGATGCTTGTCGATTGCTGTGCGGACGCGTTCCGCCGCCACCATGCCCTGCGCATAGTCGGCATCAAGCAGGAATGCCGCGAACTCTTCGCCGCCGAACCGCGCGCCCACGTCACCGGCGCGCAACGAACCGCGAATGACTCCGCCCACGTCTTCCAACGTTTCACTGCCGACCAGATGTCCGTAAGTGTCGTTCACTTCTTTGAAGTGATCGAGGTCCATCATCAACACACAGAAGGGACGGTCTTCAGCTTCGGCGCGCGCGGCTTCACGGCGCAGCTCGGAAAAGAAAGACTTGCTGGTTAGCAGTCCCGTCAGATCGTCATGCACCAGCAGGCGATGGATCTGCTGCTGAAATTCGCGATCGAGCTCGTCAAGCATTTCAAAGCGAATCAATTGATCGCCGATCACGAACTTATCGCCGTCTTCAAGAAAGGCTTCGCTAATTGGTTTGCCGTTGAGCAGCGTCCCATTCGTCGATTTAAGATCGATTAGACGATAGCGCACCTCGCCTGTCGCATCATCGTGTTCGGTACTAATCTGCGCGTGTAGTCGTGATGCCTGCGAGTCGTTGATGCGCACGTCGGCATCGAGGGCACGCCCGAGCGTCACTTCGGCGCGTTCCAGGGGAATCGGCACCGCCAGCAATTCGCCGCGCAGAAAAACCAGCGCTGGTCGCCGTTCAGGGTGCGAGTCGCCAGACTGACGGCTTTGCGTCGTGCTTAGTTCAGTGTGGCCGGAAATCTCTTCGATCTTGATGGTCATAGGCAGGACCCGCGGTACCGGGGCGACTCGGATGGCTCCTCATGAGCCATTGGCTATCTTATCGCGCCGCTTTAGTTGGCAGCAATAGTTTGATTTAGGCCGCGCTTGTCGCGCGCAGATGCGCCCTCTATAATTCGGTTTCAGGCCAACTTTTCAAAAATCCGCAGTTTTCGGAGTGCAAGCTTAGGAAGAGTTAAACCATGGGTTGCAATGTAAAGACCGTTGAAGTGGAACCGCTGGTTTGCCCTAATGCGCCCCCCGACCTTTCGGTCGAGCGGGTGGCGCTGGCGAATCTACCAACTGAATGGGGCGACTTCAAGATCGCCGGATATCGCTCCCGCACCAGCAATGAAGAATTCGTGGTGATCTTCAAGGGTGAACTGCGACCCGATATTCCGACGCTGGTGCGCATTCACTCCCAGTGCCTGACGGGCGATGTTTTCGCATCGACAAAGTGCGATTGCGGACAACAACTGCATACGACGATGCAGATGATCGAAAAGGAAGGCCGCGGCGCAATTGTCTATCAGCAGCAGGAAGGCCGCGGTATCGGCATCATCAACAAGATTCGAGCTTACGCTTTACAGGATCAGGGGGCGGATACAATAGAAGCGAACCAGCGGCTCGGACTGGCCGTCGATGCGCGCGAGTATCGTCAATGCGCTGAGGTGCTGTTCGATCTCGGACTCTGTAAGGTGCGAGTAATTTCTAACAACCCGGGAAAGTTACAGGCGCTGGAAGAAGCCGGCCTGGAGATCGTCGAGCGGGTCGCGATTGAAGTTGCTGCCAGCGCGCCGGCCACCAGATATCTACGTACCAAAAAAGAAAAGCTCGGTCACCTGCTGAACCTCAAACGAGTCGAATGATCAGTTGAGCGCGGGAATCTTTATCCACTGCATGGCAGTACCGGCCTTGCCGCTGCTGGCGTCACGCAGTCCCACCCGAACCTGATATAACCCCGCCGGCAGCCACGACTGGAAGCGATAGATAGCTGGAAGGTTCTGCTCGGGCGAATTCTCGGCCGCCCCCAGGATGCGCACGCGGCCGACGAAACTACTTTTCGGGTTCCCCTTGTCGTCATAAATAATCCCGCCGATATCTACTACCGCTATTTGCTTTCCATCGGAAACGTCAAAGGTTAGAGCGGCGCGATTTATTTCCAGTGAAGCGACGACCTTTGTACCCACCCCGGGCACCTGAAGGAATTCGAGAGAAAGCGCGGTGGGAACTTCACCCTGGGCCAGCGGCGCGTCGATCACTGCGCGCAGGTCGTTTTCAGCCGCTTTTGCGGGATCCTTTTCGTGTTTAGGTTTGATCGTGAGCATCGGGAGAGGGGTCGTCCGAAAGTACCCGCGGCGCAAGCGCACGACCAGGTCCGGTCGATCTTTGATGCTGACGGCGATGTGGCTGAACTTACTCCCCTTCTGTTTTTCGTCACTGGGGCGCCATGCAAGCAGGTAGTAGTTCGCGGTTTCGTCCAGGATCTGATCGATCCATTGGTTCATGGGGAGATTGGTGTTGCGCAGGGGGCGACCGCCGGTGTCGCGCGCGAGCGCATTAAGTCCATCCTGGGATGAGGTGACCTCGCCGATGGCAGCGCCCGCCAGTTGACCAGCCGGATCCGAGGGCCGGTTGTTGGTGGCATCCATCTCTCCGCTGATGATTCCCCGGGCATCGAGAGTGTAAATCACTACACCGGCGCGTCCGGCCGCGTCCGTGATGCGTTTGATTCTTTCCGTGGAACCATACTGCCGATCGTTCAAATAAAACCCGTCAGAGATCACAAAGACAAGCTTGCGACCGGGAAGCTGGCCCGCCGTCCGCATCAACCCTTCCAGTTGAATGAGAGAGTTGTCGGTGTCAGGCGCGCTCTGCACGACGATCTGGCGGGCCCTTTCGATAACCAAACTGCGAGCGCCCTGCGTGTTCACCATGCAGACGACTTCACCGCTGTGCGTGAAGCAGTTCTGCTTCATTACTTCTGACACGTAATAGCCGATGGCCGCCTCGTCGCCATCGCGAATTCGCGAAGCCATGTATTCGGTCATGGGAGGACCATCCGTATCAACTTTCGAGTTCCCCCGATATTTCAGGCGGGCCACGGCAGTTTGTAGCACGACCTTATCGTCGGTGAATTGCTGCAGGAACCCGATCTGTCCACTCGCCGAAGTGACTGCCACCTGATCGTGTTCAGCGACTCCAGCGTCGATGAATTCGGTCAGCGCTTTGCGCGTGCGTACGATGCTGTCGGGCGATAGATGAAGATCGTCGACGAAAAACAGCATGGTGCGGCCCCGCCGGGATGCCGCCGTGGGATTCATCGAAGCCGAGCCTTCAGGTTGGGTGTCCTTGCGGCGCGGGCCCGAAGTGACGCGCTCGAAAAAGGCGATTGGTTCCGGCTTCTTATCAACGATCAATTGAAATTGGTCGGAGGTCAGCTGGTCGACAAACCGGCCTTTCTTGTCAAAGACCATCACATCGGTCTGGACCAATTCGGTGTTTACACGAATTACGTCGTCAGGACGCGTTTGCGGATTGGTCTGCGCATGAACGGCCACGGCGGCGAGCAGTGCGGACAAAGCCACTGCGAACACGTAGAGGAAACGGCGTGTCTTGCGAAAGCTCATACTATTGCTTCGACCTGAGCTCTTTTATGGTGGTGCGAATTTGCTCGGCGTCGCGTGCTTTCGGATCAAGCTGCAAATACTTTTCCAGCTGATCAGCGGCGTCTTTGTTGCGCTTGGCGCTCATATAGAGTCCGCCAAGATATTTATGCGCGGGCGCCAGGTTTTCACCGCCGTTGCTTACAGCCAATTCCATTTCACTCTGCGCCTCGGTGTATTTTCGCAACCGAATCAGCACTAAGCCCAGGTAGTAGTGCGCGTTCGGCCCGCGACTGTTTAATTTGATCGCTTGTCGCAGGTGACTGTCCGCTTCACCCAGCCGTTGACTTGCTTCGTCTGTTTTCTTTTCGGTCAGGCTTGCCGTGCTGAGATTGTAAAGTGCAATCCCAAGATTCAACTGGGCCATAGGATCATTGTCTTTAAGTTTGAGAATGGCACGGTAAGTCTCCGCCGCCTTTTCCATTTGGCCCAGCTTTATGTATTGCAGGCCCAGCTCTGTCAACGCCATCAAAAATGTCGGGTGCAACTTCACTGCCTGTTCAAAGAATTCGACCGCTTTCTTGGCGTCACCCTTCTGGGCCGCGTCGTTACCTTTTGTATAAAAATCGATCGCGGCCTTGGGCGCGCCAACAAACGCCGGATTGTTCTCCGGATTCAGTTTGAGGTAGATCGGAACTTGATATACGGGCGCCGGTCCTTCGATGGTGACGCTCTCCCGAGCGACCTCGTAGTCCTTCCCGGCGTTAACCGTAACTTGATAAGGTCCTGCGGCAAGATTGTTAAAGTTAAATGCGCCGTCCTGATCGGCAAACGCTGTGCGAGTGCCCTCAGGCGTTTCCAAGGTTATGCGCACCGCCGTCGTTGGTGGAGTTCCGCCGGCAAAAATAATCCGGCCCTGGATTGAGCGCCCGCCGCCTGAGCCTGCAGCATCGCCTCGATTCGCTCCGAGACTCTGCGCGACGCTGTGGGGTGCCAGCGCGAGCACTAATAAGCAAAAGGCAAGTAAGATTTTGAACATAGAACTACCTCCAAAGATATTCGCTTGAAAATTTTAGTTGACGTCAAAACGATCAGGCTTTGGCGCGGAGTTCCCTGATAGTGGTCCGGGTCTTATCCGCATCGGGAGCATTCGGCGCCAATTTGAGATACGTTTCCAACTCATCGGCCGCGCGTCGATAATTGCCGTTTCTCCAGTAAATTCCGGCGAGAAAGTAGTGCGCCTGAACGATCTGATCGCCTCCCAGCGTGACGGCTCGTTGCAACTCGCGCTCAGCTTCCAAATATCTCGCGTTGTCTTCGGCCCGCGCCGTTCGTTTGCGCACCAGCGCGATTCCCAGATACATGTGAGCAGTAGCCGCGTTGTCGTTCTTTTGCAAGACCAGCCGCAATTGCGTTTCCGCCTCGTTGAAATTGTTATTTTCCAGCAGCGCGATACCGTAATTCAAACGGGGCACAACTTCATCGGGCGTCAACCGCACGACAGTAGACAACGTCAGAACGGCTTTTTGCACCTGGCCGGTTTTCAAATACTGAACGCCGAGTTCGTTCAGGGCGCGGGGGAACTGCGGATAAGCGTTGACCGCGGCTTCCAGTTCGGCGATGGCTTCTTTGCTGTTGTTCAGGCGGATGGATTCCAACGCTTTGTAGTAATTGTCGGTCGCCGCCTTAGGCAGATTGGCCAGGTTCGCATCCACTACGGATGCTTTCGCGGAGGGCTTGGTGCGTTTGGGCAAAAGGTAAATCGGCAAGATGATGGCCCGCGGCGTCGCGACCGAAATATTGCTTGTGCGAATGCTGGAACTGCCGGGGTCGTCGATAAAAACCGGTTCCCTGACGGCGTCATATAGATCAGTACCGGGAATCACCACGGTGTAGGACCCCGCCGACAGATTGCGAAAGCTGAACGTCCCGTTAAAGTCAGAAAAAACCGTGAGGGTTCCGGAGGCACTCGTCTCGAGTGAGATTTTTACGCCCGGGTCGTCAGCTTTGCGTCCCGAAGGAAAGTAAATGCGTCCTTCGATCGAGTGGCGGCCGCCGGTTCCGGTGTAGTCGATCGCGCCCTGTGCCCGGATGGCCACAGCGGATAAAACCAGCGAGATGGACGCAAGTATGAGAACAAAGAGCCGCCGGGAAAAAGTTGCAGTGACTGACTGAAGCCCTGAATTATTCATTTTCAAACAGCCCCTTTGAAAGATGTGGCGGGTTGGCAAAAGGCCGAGGGAAAAGGGCCTTTAAAAAACAAAGGAGGAGCGAGAAAGATTTTCTCGCCCCTCCCGGCTGTAAGCTTCACGCGCTCGCGGCTGAGCCTCTGGCGCGGGAAGGCGGTTAGCTTAGAAAGAGAACTTCGCTCCCAAGCGCAGTGCCGACGGGAACTGGTAGTTCAGTCCGGTGCCGTAGAACGGATTGGCGAACTGAATGCCCTGGGCTCCCGAGATTCCGCTGTTGATGCGAAGCGTCGAATCCAGTCTGGTAGCCCGCTGCGCATTGGTTACGTTGAACCAGTCCGCAGTGAAGCGGAGCTCGCGGTGCTCACCCATCTTAATTGGGTAGTAACCGCCGAGATCCAGCTGGAAGGTCGTTGGCGACCGGTTGGCTCCCGCACTGACACCGCCCGGCGCGTCGGCCGGGATAATGGCCGTGCCGCGCTGCACCGCAAATCCTTCATCGTTTCCGTAAACCGGATGCGGGATTTGGGCGTTGAACGGAATACCCGACTGCATGTAGAAGTTGGCCGAAACCAGGAATTTCCACGGAGTCCGGTAGCTGGAGTTGAATTTCAATTGGTGCGGGCGATCGTTCGGCAGACGCCCGTAAAGGTTTACGTTGAGGCTGGGCAGATCGAACAGCGAAGTGATGTTCGGATCCGACTGGCCGTTATCGTTACGGAACAAGCCTTCGTAGTTACCAATCAGGCTCGAGTAAACGTACGAAGCGATGAACTGATAGTTGTGCGAGAACCGCTTCGTGGCCGTGAACTCAAGTGCCCGGTAGTAACGACGCGCGCGACCAAAACAACCGATGGTTGGATCGGAGCAGGCGATGCGTTCAGTCAGGCTCTCGCCCGGATTGAACAGGAAGTAGGTTGCCCCGTCATTAAACGAACCGTCTTCGATGACTGAACCCTGGGTGCGGTAGATGCCGCGGAAACCCACGGTCAGGTCTCTAACGAGTTCGTACTCGATACCGGCAGTTACTTCATTGTTCGTTTGTGGCTTCAGATCGGGATCGATTGGAGTCGCTTCGCAACCCAGACAACCAAGTCCCGAAGCTGTGCCCGCGATAATTGCCGAACCAGTAGGCGCACCGTAACGATTAACGTTAGCGTTGCGATCGAGCTGGATGTCATCGCCGCCGGCGCGAACGTTCACGTCGAGCGGGATGGGCGTCTCGAGCACGCGGGCATAGTTCACGAACAGCTTACCTCTACCCTGGCCCGTGAAATCCCAAATCAGGCCAACGCGCGGTTGCAGGTTGTCCTTGAAGTTGTTGAGCTTGATGTAGGTGGTGTTCGTTCCGTAGGCCTGCTGGTAATCCCAACGCAGCCCGAAGTTGAACTGGACGTCCTTCGTGATTTTGAACTCGTCCTGAATGTAGAAGCCCTGCATCCGGGTCGTGGTCTTATCGCTGCCCGTGTTCAACAGGAAATCGCGAGTCCGATAGCTGGTTGAAATCAGAATCGGATTGACGCTGAGTTGGGCAGCGGTCAAGCCTCCGTTCACCGAAACGCTGGTGATTCCGGCCGGACCGGTTGCGGTGTCAATCAGACGCTGAAAGGTCGTCGTGATCGTCGCGGTGGGGCACTGGGCCGCCGTCGCGCTGACTGCGACACAGACGCCGAAGTTATTGGTCACACGCACACCACCCGGCATGTTGGTGGCGGGAAACGGCGCGCCCGCTTCCTCACCAGTCGGATCGGTGTAGGTTCTGCCGGCGCCGCTGGAACGGGTGAAGATCTTGTACTGGTTCTCCGCAAACTCAAAGCCGTACTTAATCGTGTGACGGCCGTAGATGTTCTGCAGACGGGCCGCTCCTTCCCAGCGATTACGGTCCTGATCGGAAACCAGGCCAAATCCATCACGCGTGTAATTTCTGACCAACGATCCGCCATTGCGGCCGTCGACGAAAGAAATAATCAGCGAGTTCAGATTACCTGCGGTCCGGGGCGTGGCTGTAAGCGTTACCGGTACTACTGCGCCGGCACGAGCCACGGCAAAGTTGTCGAGATTAAGCGCCGTGTTTGCCACACTGGCCACGGGGATCGTGTTCGCGCGCTGCAAGTGCAGGCCGAACATGAACTCACCGATCCACGTCGGCGTAATGGTCGAATTCAGACGTGCCGTGTAGTTGTGACCACCGGTTTCGATCGTGCCCCGGAAGCTGTCCAGGTTGGCGCCGAAACCATTGTCAGGAACGCGCGCGTTAACCCGGAACAGGAAACCTTCCTGCTTCGTGAAGTCGCCGAAGGTCGACAGCGTCAGCGTGTTGTTGCTGTTCAGACCCCAGGTAAGTTTTCCGGCGTAGAACGGCGTAGTGACTTTGTTCTCAACCGGCAGGAGGAACGTCTGGGTCAGGTACTCGTTCTCACGACGGTGCGGATTGAAAGCACCGAAAAACCAGAGCTTGTCCTTGATGATTGGTCCGCCGATATCAACGCCGGCGTCGATTTCCGAGAAACCGCTCGGCGCAGCACCTGTAAACGGGAAATTCTTTACTTCGCGCACCATACCTTTGGTGGTGAAGTATGCGAACGCATCACCGCGAATCTCGTTACTTCCGCTCTTGGTAATAACGTTGAAGATACCGCCCGTGGCGCGGCCGTATTCGGCGCTGTACGAGCCGGTCTTGATTTCAACTTCCTGAATAAACTCGAAAGGCAGGTTTGCGCCTGAGCCGCCGAAAGCGGGGTCAGTCGTGTTCACGCCATCGAGAATGTAGTTATTCTCGGGACCCGATGCGCCGCCCACTGAGGGGTCACGGTCACGGCCCGAAGCATCTTTCAAACCAGACGGCGAAACGGTCGGGGCGATAGTGTACAAGCCCTGGACCGTGCGCTGGGTCGGGAAGTTCGAAAACTGGTCCGAGGTAACGTTGCTACCGCTCGTGTTGCTGGTGACGTCAATTCCCGCCCCCGCCGTGCCGGTAACAGTCACACTTGCTTCCTGGCCTTTGATGGCGACCTGGACATTGCCGGTGCTGACTTTGTCGAGATTGACCTCGACCATTTCCGATCTTTTGGTTTCAGCAAAGCCGGACGTAGCGGCAACCGTTACCTCATATTTTCCCGGAGGCAGGTTCCCTACGCGATAGCGTCCCTGGTCATCCGTGGTGGCCGACTGAGCTGAAATCAGATTTGACCCACTGACTGTGACGGTCGCATTGGGCACGGCGTTCCCCTGGGGGTCAGTCACCGTACCTTCAATGGCGCCTGTCGTTGCCGTCTGTGCCATCGCGCTAACGGCAAAAAGCGCCAAGCACATGGCAAAAACGAACATTAAAACTTTTCTCATCATTTGTTTCCTTTCTTTGAAGCCTTCAACCGAAGGCTCAGTGCTAATTGAATACAATTCGTTGGCTAGCCTGAGAAAGCGGCAGCCTGATAATTCCGAATATCTAGCGGCGTCGCGACCACTGCGTTGGTTGTCAACTTCGTTCAATCGAATCTATACCGCCAGCAAAGAGTAAATTCCGCGGCCTTTCAAGCAATGACGATGCCATAGCCGGCTGGGCCTGAGGGGCGCGAAAACTTGCGATATTGGGGCTTTACGGCCGATTGTAAATCCGAAATTTCGGTTTTATTCCGAAATTTGGGAAACCAGCTGGCAGGGTTCTGGGAGAAGGATCAAGGCACAGGCGGCGGTGCTCGCAATTTTTGGATGGCCTCACGAATCTCGCTTGCGTTCTTCAGATCAGGGTTTTCCCTGAGAAGGGCCTCTAACTCATTAGCAGCCTGCTTTCGATCACCTTTCATCTCGAAGAACATCGCCAACGAAAAGTGATCCGCAGACATTTTGTTCTTACTCAAGTCTGCCAATTGTTTCAGTGACGATTCAGCGCGACCAAGAAGGTAACTGCGATCATTCGCCGCTTGCGCAGACTTCGCGGGATCAATCGAGTACGCCTGATTTATCAGCGCCTTCGTTTTTAGCAGCACATTGACGGGATTGGTTGGATTCAATCGCGCGGCTTCAGCGAAGACTGCGACGGCCACCGCGAAATTTCGCTGAAGCATCAAGATTAAGCCGAACGATTGATAGGCACGGTCGTCTTTCGGATTGATCTCGCGCGCGCGATCGAGTTCCGTCGTCGCCTCTGGTAGCCGGTTCGCGTTCAGAAACAATTTGCCGAGCATCAGATGCGCGTCAAAGTAGTCGGGAAAATTTTGTATCGCATCAGTGAGTGCCTTTATTGATTCTTCGGTTCGTCCTTCGCTGTCGAGCTTGACCGCTCGTTCAAATGATTGTTGGGCAGCTTTCGGCACGACTTGGGAAAAAGAATTAATCACGCCAATGCGCGCGGTCGGCTTCGCGCGCAAGGGACGCAGCTGAATGTTTTCCGTAAACATCTGCGGAGTCGATCCAGAGACTTCAATAGTCAGAGACGTTGTTTCGAAAGTCGCGTCATCACCGTCAACAGTCAGTTCATAAGTTCCGGTCCCAATTCCTGAAAAAGAAAAGCGGCCGCTGAGGTCGGTGAATGTTTCGTAAACCGGACGGCCGGCAAAGGTCAGCACCACGCGCACTGATTGATTTGGTGCGCTGCCGCTCGGCGCGACCACCCGGCCCTGAACTGTGTGTCCGCCCTGCGCTAAGGCAACGGTCGCGAACAGAAGCAAGAGGGCTAAAGTGGCCAGACGGATCGTCAACAACATATCAAGTTGAAATTATACAGCCGGTGGGTGAAAAAATTTGGGGCACTCGAACTGCGAGTGCCCCGGAGTAAAGTAGTCAGCTCATGACGCTAGAAGCTAAATCTCGCACCCAATTGAGCCTGGAATGGAATTCCGAGTGGCTCGGAAAATCCGGTTGCGCCGAAGAAGTTAATCGGCTTGCCGAAGTCTGGTGTTCCCGTGACGTTCTGAAACTCGCGACCGAAGTTCGCGGTGTTGAAGACATTGAAGGCCTCGAAGAAAAGGCCAAGTTTGCGGTGTTCGCCAAAATTAAAGTTTTTGGCCACACGCACATTCAACTGCGAGAACATGTCGCCCCGAATCGTGTTCGGTGGCAGGTGATGTTGATCGTTACCATCACGCGATTCGCGATCAACGGTAACGCCATCGCGGTTGATGTCGCAGACGCATGACGGGAAGATGCTGTAGGCCCTCGACGATGCCATTTGGAAAATTGGAGACACCTGGAAACCCCATGGCAGATCGAAGATGCCCGAGAGCACGAAGCGGTGACGCTCGTCGGCGTCGGTCGGCCCAAAGTTCTCAGTCGGATCGAATTTAACAAAGGCGTTCTGTCCCTGGTTCCCGAAGTCCCCGGTCTGGCCGAACCAGGCTTGCGATTTCGAAAGCGTATAGTGCGCGTTAAGTTGGTACTTATTCGCGTACCGGCGCTTGAACGAAACCGTGAAGCCGTCATAACGCGAGCGACCATCGCTCTGCGCAACGCTGATGCGCGCAAACGGAGTTGACGTACCAAACGCTGCGATCAGTTCAGCCGCGTGGGCGGCGAATTGCGGTGCGAGCACGCGCGGGAAAGAACTGGCCGACTGCGAACGTTGGGCGTTATTCAGCGGCCCTGTGCGCGGGTTGATGTCGAGACCCGTGAACTCGTGCAGGCCCAGGATGTGAACATAGTCGAACTCCAAGGCCATGTTGTGCCCCAGCTCTTGCGCATACCCCAAGTTCCACTGCTGCGTGTAAGGGGATTCGAAATCCGGATCGAGCATGCGGCCTCGCGAGCCGGGCAGCGGATTTGTAAGTGGGCGCGGAATCGTCGGTGGCGGCGAGTTACCTGCCAGATTGTCACCGTCGTTCAGGAACGAAGCGTAGATTTCCGGGTTCGCCTGCTGCACCGCAAAGAGCGGAACGTTCAAGAACGATTGATCATAATAGATTCCATATCCGCCGCGCAGGACGGAGCGCGAGTTTCCTTTAAAATCCCAAGCAAAGCCTATACGCGGGCTGATGTTGTTCTTGTCATTTTTCGGCAGGCTTCGCGCCCACGGACTGCCGATGATCTTCAGCGCTCGATAGGCGCGATTGTCTGCGGCGTGGCCCGCATCGACAAAGCCAATATCGATGTCATAGCGTGCGCCGATGTTCAGTGTTAAGCGCGGCGTGACCTTCCAGTCGTCCTGCACATACCCCGCAAACTGCTTAGCTCCGTCGCGAAGATTGAAAGACGGGTCTCCGCCCGCCAGGATTACCGCGTCAACGACGCCAAAACCTGCTACCTGCGCCGCGGTACAAGTTGAAGTGCCATTGATGACCGGGCAGGTTATCGGCCCAGGGTTCACCTGGTGAGTAAGGAAGCCCTGCGGGAACTGGCCCGGGTTGTTGGCAATCTGATCGGGGTCGAAAATGAACTCATACGATGCCCCTGATGAGAACGCGAAAATACCGCCCAGAGTAGGCTCGTACACAAAGTCGGCGCCGAACTTCAAACCGTGATTGCCACGCGTATAAGTCAGATCGTCACGGAACTGGTGTTTCTTCTGTATCGTCTCTTGCGGCACGTTGCCGTTCCGGCCCACGCTGATCCCGGACGGGAAGAACCAATTCGGCAAATCAGTTGTCGCCAAAATCTGGTTGTCGAAGGTCGAGTATTGATATGTGAATTGGTTGACGACGCGCGTGCTCGCCACCCAGGTTTCGTTTGCGAGGAAACTGTAGAGCGTGTTCAGCGACTTATTGCCGCCCGATAAGTCAGTACGGACGATGAGAAAGCCGGCCTGGTCATTCAGAGCGTTGTTGTTCTGACCGGCAAAGCGCGTTACCAGCGTGTGCTTATGGTTAAGGTTGAAGTCGCCCTTGACGGTGTATTGCCAATCGTTGAAAGGCTGCGGCAGAAACTGCACCGATTTGTAGCCGAACGGCTCAAGAAACTTAATCGAAGCTTGATCGGCGCCCGGGACAATTGAGTTGCCGCGCTCACGCGTGTGCTCGACAGTACCGAAGAAGAAGGCTTTGTCCTTCTTAAGGGGACCACCGATCGAGCCGCCAAACTGTTGACGACTGAATGGTGGTTTGACCGCGTCGGCAGGATTTGGAAACAGGTTCGGGTTAGCGTCGGCCAGCAGCTTTGGTGCGTTCGCATTCAACGCGTCATCACGGAAAAAGCCAAAAACCGATCCGTGAACGCTATTTGTTCCGCTCTTCGAAATAACCGAAAGCAGAGCGCCACCAGACCGACCGTTGGCAGCGGAAAATCTCTGCGTGGAAAGCGCGAACTCCTGAATGCCTTCCATCGAGAAGTTTTGCAAGATTCCACCGACCGCGTTGTCTTTGTTGTCGCCGCCATCAACCGTGATGTTTAGATTCCTCCCTGATGAGCCACCGATGGAAAAGGTGCCCACGCGGGCCTTGGTCGGATCGAACGAAGGCGCCAGTGTCGCGCCGGGAATCAGCACGGCCAGCGAAGCGAAAGAACGGCCGTTAACCGGCAAGTCTTCCATCTGCCTTTGATCGATGACGCCGCTGACTTCCGTCTTCGTCGTCTCGATGAGCGGCGTGTTTTCTGCCGTCACGGTCACTTGGGCAGTCGCACCGGCGGGCCTCAACGTCGCATCGACGGTTAAGCGTGACAGCACATTGACAACTACTTCCTCTTGAACAAACTTGGCGAAGTTTGACGCATCAACTTCCAATTTGTATCTGCCCGGAACCAACTGCGGGATCTCGTAAGTTCCTTCGCCGCTGGTTTGCACTGTGCGTGACGCGTTGGTGCCGATATTAGTCACGGTTACCGTAGCACCCGGAACCACCGCGCCTTTTTCGTCTTTCACAACTCCCGTGAGCGTGCCCGTGCTCGAAGTTTGCGCGGCGGCGCTCACGCTAAGCGCGCACACGGCGACAAGAAACAGCAGAAGTTTTCTCATGGTCTCGATTCCTTTCGTGGAAACGGTTGATTGATCGCGTGGAACCCGGCTAATCCGACACTGGATTCCGGGGGTAACTCGAATTACGAAGTGCTGTGGTAAGAGCGCCATCGTTTCGATGCCCAGGTTGGAAAAGAATCAGGCAACGAGAGTACCACAGCAAACAGCTATCAAGAACGGAGTCTTCACACTTATTCCCCCCAAGTCAGAACTATTGCAAATCCAAATTTTTGGTTTTGCCTCCAGATTTCCGGGATTATGCGACGGTTCGGGCGTGAGCTTGTCGAAGCAATCTCTGTGATAGACTGCCGCAGCCCTATTCCCTGATTAGGTCTCAAGAATTGTCCCAACGCATCTACCGCGACCCGGTCCATAACATCATTCCTCTGCGCGATGACGCCGAGGGTCAATTGATGGTTCGGTTGATCGACGCGCCAGAGTTTCAAAGGCTGCGACGAATCAAGCAACTGGGACTCGGACTCTACACATACCAGGGCGCGGAGCACTCACGCTTTACCCACAGCCTCGGCGCGGCGCACTTGATGACGCGCATTCTCGATCGTCTCAGCGACACTTACGAGATCGATGCAGAAGATCGAATCGCCGCGCGCGCTGCGGCTTTGCTTCACGACGTCGGCCACGCGCCGTTTTCGCACGCGATGGAAAAAACTCTCGGCGTTCATCACGAGCAAGTCACGATCGCTGCGATTACTTCCGTAGAAACTGCGCTCAATCAAACGTTGAGTTCGCATTCGCAGGAACTGCCTGCGCGGGTGGCCTCGATTATTCGTGGAGACTTCAAGCCGGCCGCGCTGGCGCAGCTCGTGTCGTCGCAACTGGACGTCGATCGCATGGATTATCTCTTGCGCGACTCGTTGATGACCGGGGCGAAGTACGGCCTCTACGATCTCGAGTGGATCATCAACGCCCTGCAAATCGACGAGGCGCACGATCGGGTATTTGTCGCCGCGCGCGGCGTCTATGCCGTCGAAGAGTATTTGCAGGCGCGTTACTACATGTTCCGGCAAGTTTACTTTCATCGCACGTTGCGATCTGCTGAAGCAGTCTTGCGTTCGGCGCTGCGGCGGGCGCTGGAACTAACGACGAGCGGCAAAGATGTTTGGCATGCTCCCGGCGCGGCCTTCGCCAAGGTCCTCCGGCGCGAGCAGCTGACAATTAATGAGCATCTTCAGATCGATGATTCGGACGTCATATTTCATCTCAAACAATGGCAGGAAGCCGGCGATGAAGTCTTGCGCGATCTAAGCCGCCGATTCGTGAACCGCACGTTGTTCAAGGCAATCGATCTCGACATGCCGGAGGACGAGCGCGCGCATTTCATCGCTACGGCCCGCGAAGTCGTGACTCGCGCCGGTTTCGCTGCCGAGTATTACTTTATCGAAGACCGCGCCACGGACGTCCCTTACTACGGTTACTACACCGGCGAAGGCGACGAAGAGCACGGCCGAATTTACGTTGAAGATGGGTATGCGCACCCTCAGATTCGCGAAATCAGCGAAATCAGCGAGGCTGTCCGCGGACTGCGGCGCGGCTATGAATTGCATCGGGTTTGTTTTCCTGCGGAAGTAAAGGAACAGATCTACCGCCTCTATCACGGCACATCCGCCAAACCGTCAACCGCAACGAGTTCCTAGGCAGCGTCAGCGCGCCCATCAGCTTCTAACCATCGCTCGAGCAATCTTAAGTCAGGCTTTTCGCCACAACCCGAAACTGCCGATGCAGCGCATTCATTCATGGATAACTTCAATCTTCGTCGTGCTGGCCTGGAGCTGCGCCGCGGTCGCGCAATCGGAAAATCCTCTTCAAGTCACTAAGGTATTCGCCACCCTCGAAGGGCCCGTCGACACGCTCAGCAGCAGTCGCCACGAAGGGTTCGCGCTCGTGACCCTGAACGACGTCATCGTCAACGGCAAAGTAGTTATTCCCAAAGGCGCGAAGATTCTGGGCCAGGTGGTCGCAGTCACCAGTAAGGGCAAAGAGGCGTCAAAATCAGTGCTGGCCCTGTCCCTCGATCGGGCCGTGACCGACGCCGGCGAGATTCCGCTGCAGGCGATAATTGTGGCTGTTGCCGCGCCGAAGAAGTCGGAATTAGAGGTTTCGGCGAACCCCATCGTTCCGAATGGTTCGAAAGGCAGCGCGCCGGCCGAAAATATGGTCAATTCTGGTGACGTGACCTTGCTGCTGACTGACAACTCTCAGGGCGTGTTGGGTTTTGAGGACGTGAGTATCTCCTGGCAGCTGAGCGTTCCTCCCGCACTAACAATCCTGGCGACCCGGGCCAAACGGTTAAGACTCGAAGCAGGCAGCCAGATGCTTTTGCGCATGATGCCGCCTAAGACTTCCAACTAAATCCTTTGCTCATTCTGCGTCACTCATTCTTGTCTCGCACGTTAGTCTTTCTTTGGTTGTTATTGCTGATGACAACGGTCGCGCGCGCGCCGCTCGCGCAAACACGGCGTGTGCGAATTGCGGTTCTGGATTTAGGACAGGCGCCGCTCGGTCGCGCCGCGTATGAAACGATCGCAAAACAGATGGCGCAGAATCAGAGCATCACGCTCGTTGATCGCGATCAGACAAAGGCCGCCGCTGCTGGACTTGGTTATGGTGGTTCGTTGAATCTTTCGTTGTCCGAAGCACGCGATCTGGGTTCAGCAATCGGGTGTGATTTTTTTATTCTGGGCGAAGCCGACAGTTTGCGAAGATCTCCATCGGACTCTCCAACGTACTTCGAATCGTATATTTCAATCTTCATCGTGAGTGCGCGCACCGGGCGGCTGATTTTGTGGGCCAGGCCGACTATAACTCGCCCACAAGCTAACGCCGCCGAAAAAGAACTACTCGGACTCCTGGCGACTGACATCAACAGTCGCTACATCCCGGCGATATTCATGGCGACCGAGGACGAAAAGGCCGAGCGGGCGCTGGCTGTGGAACAAACGACGCCGGTCATCGAAGCCATGTCAGAAGGCGAGGGTGAAACTGATAATGGCACGCGGCCGCCGCGTCCATTTCGCAGGCTGAAACCTCCATATCCGGAAGCTGCCGCGCACGCGCAGCTTGAGGCGGTGGTGGACGTGTTGGTGGACGTCGATGAAAAAGGCGAAGTGAGCCGCGCAGAGATCGCCCGCTGGGCTGGCTACGGTTTGGATGAATCCGTCATCGCCACGGTTAAGCAACTTCATTTTTTCCCCGCAATGCGCCATGACCGCGCGATGCCGATGCGCGTTCTGCTCCGTTACAACTTCCGCAAACCCGCCCCAAATACTTCGCAGTAGCAAGGCGCGCAGTTCGCCGATCGCGGGCGATGCCGGCCATTGCTCATGTTATGATTCTCGTTCGCGCGGGAACCAATCAATGCTTTATCTGTCGCAGGTATTAGGTCGACCTATCGTCGATCTCGAAGGCGAGCGTGTCGCCTGGCTGAAGGACGTAATCGTGCGTCTCGGTGAAGGCGATCATCCGCCGGTGGCCGGCTTTGTCGCGCGATATCGCCGGCGTGATTTTTTTCTGCCGCGCTGGCGCATCTCGCACTTTGACGAACAGGGCGTGCGATTGAATTCAGACATTCTCGATCTCCGTCCATTCGGGCGGCGCGACGGCGAGGTGATGCTCGCGCGTGACGTGCTCGACAAACAATTGATCGACGTGGACGGCAAGCGCGTGGTGCGCGTCAACGATGTGCAGATTATTGAAGCCGCGAATGAGTGGCACGTGGTGGGCGCGGACGTGAGTCTCGCTGGTTTGTGGCGACGACTGGCGCCGCCGTTCATGCGACGCGGGCGACCAGTCGAAGTCATCGACTGGGCCGACGTCGGTTATCTCGCGACCGACGCCGCAACTGTTCAATTGAAATCGTCGCGCGGCAAACTCGCGCGCCTGCATCCAGTGGAAATCGCACGACTCGCGGAGGCGTTTTCGTATCAACAAGGCGCTGAAATCGTCGAATCGCTCGACGACGAAACTGCCGCCGAAACGCTCGAGGAAATGGCGGCTGCGCGTCAGGCGCAGATTCTCGGCGACATGGACGAAGAGCGCGCTGCGGACATTCTCGAACGCATGTCGCCTGATGAAGCAGCTGACGTTCTTGGCGATCTTCCCGAGGGAAAAGCCGAGGACTTGCTCAATCTCATGGAGGATGACGAACAGTCGGACGTCGCAGAGCTGCTGCCCTACGAAGACGATACGGCGGGCGGTTTGATGACTACTGAGTTCGTCACTTTGCCGCGCGACTTAACGGTCGGCGAAGCGCTGGCGAGGCTGCGCGAAATGGCCGAAACGCCAAACATGATTTATTACTTGTACGTCGTCGAGGGTGAAGCGTCCTGGAAACTTGTCGGCGTCATCGCGCTGCGCAACCTGATTCTTTCAGAGCCCTCGCTGCCGCTGGCAGAGGTCATGCGCACCGAGTTGCAAGTGGCCCACCCCGACGACGACGCCGACGACGTCGCGCAAAAGATCGCGGAGTACAATTTGCTCGCGCTGCCCGTCGTTGACGAAGTTGGCGACATACTCGGCATCGTCACCTTTGACGATGCCATTGAACTTTTGTTGCCGAGAGACTGGCGACAGCGTCTGCCGAGATTGTTAGCGTAAGAATTCAGACCGCCGTTTTAGAGGCGGACTTGTTCGCCATCGCCACCGCACAAGTCCGATGTTTAAGCGAGCAGCCAGAACAAGCAGTCGCAATCGCAAATCCGAAATCGAAAATGTCTGAGGGCCCGCCGAGTGTCAGAGCAGCACACCAACGTTGGCATCGCTGGACGGCGCATCTTGCGGCGGGGAGCTCAGGGTGTGCGCCGCACCGTCGCGCGGCGTCCACGCATCTTTCTCTATCTCTCGATCCTGGGACCCGGTGTCATTACTGCCAACGCCGGCAATGACGCCGGCGGTATCGCAACCTTTGCGTCAGTCGGCGCTGAACACGGATACAAATTACTGTGGCTGCTGATTCCACTCACGATCAGTCTTGGAATCGTGCAGGAGATGTGTGCGCGGATGGGTGCGATTACCGGCAAGGGGCTCGCCGATCTGATTCGCGAACGTTTCGGTGTGCGTTGGACGGCACTGATCATGTTCGCCCTGCTGGTGGCCAATGCCGGCGTCACAGTTTCAGAATTCGTCGGCATTGCTGCCGCCATGGAACTGTTCGGCATCGCCCGCTACTTCTCAGTTCCGATTGCCGCAATGGCCATTTGGTGGCTGGTCGTCAAAGGCAGTTATCAACGGGTCGAGCGAGTTTTTCTCGTGATGTCGCTCGTGTTTTTGGGATACGTGGTGTCGGCTTTTCTCGCGCATCCAAACTGGCCGACAGTCGCGCGCGAGATGGTTCATCCCTCGTTCGAATTTTCGCCGCTATATCTCTTCACGTTCGTCGCGATCATCGGCACGACCATCTCGCCGTACATGCAGGTCTTCATTCAATCGTCTGTCGTTGAGAAAGGCGTGCGCACTGAAAATTATTCGCTGACAAAAGCAGACGTATGGATCGGAACGATCTTCGCGATCGCGATCGTATTCTTCATTGTGATCTCGACGGCGGCGACTCTGAATGCGACAGGTGATCACGTCGACTCGGCGGCGCAAGCTGCGCGTGCGTTGCGACCATTTGCAGGTCCCTACGCAGAACTCTTGTTCGGCATCGGTTTGTTCGGCGCGTCGATGATGGCTGCGGGAGTTGTCCCGCTGGCGACGGCGTATTCGATCAGCGAAGCCTTCGGTGTTGAAAAAGGCGTCTCCAACACTTTTCGCGAGGCGCCCACTTTTCTTGGCATTTTCACGTTTTTGGTGGCCCTCGGGGCGTTGATTGGCATGCTGCCCGGTCTGCCCATCATTCGGGTGCTCCTGATTACTCAAGTCATCAACGGCATTCTGCTGCCGGTGATTCTGATCGCCGTTTTGCGGCTTGTGAACGATCGCGAGTTGATGGGCCGGCATGTTAATGGGCCGTTTTACAACCTCGCCGCCTGGACAACCGCCGTGATCGTTTCTGCTTCTTCCCTGCTCCTAATCGTGGTGACGATTGTGCGATAGCACCGCCGCCACCGTTCCTGCACATTCACTCTCGCCAACATCGGCGTTTGATGATAAAAGTAGCACTCGCTCATCGCAGTCACACTCGGCCGGGAACTTCGCGTGACACTTAACCCTCGACAAAAGACCAACAATATCCTGCTGTATCTGGTGGCGACTGCGGTCGTGGGCGGAGCTACTTTTCTCTTCCTCAAGTTTTTCGGACATCCGGGCGCGGCACATTATTTCGAAAGTTGGTGGCGCATTCCCTGGCTGTTGCTTTTGTCGTTGCTGGTCTATGTCAGCATCCGCGTCCTGAATGCCTTGCTGTTCGATTTCGCGTTTCGCCTGCGACGCGGTTACGAAGCCCCCACTCTCGTCCGGAATATTTTCACGCTGGTAGTCTTTGCGATCGTTTTCGTCCTGATCTTCAACCGCGTCTATCAGGAAGTTAACCTCGGCGCACTCTTCACCACTTCCGCGATCTTCGGCGTGATCATCGGTCTCGCCTTGCAGGACACGCTGGGCAATTTCTTCGCGGGAATTTCTTTGCACGCCGATCGCCCATTTCAAGTGGGCGATGTCATCGTTGTCGGTCCGCAGAGACACACGGGCGTGGTTGAAGGAATCACATGGCGCGCGGTAAAGATTCGCACTTTTCAAAACCACATTGTGCTGGTGAGTAATAGCATGGCCGCGAAAGAATCGATTGAGGTTTGCCCGCGCGAAAACCTGAACGCGCGTATCGTTTTCTTCGGCACGCTATATTCGGATTCACCGGCAAAGACAATTCATGTCACGAGAGAAGCAATTCGTGAAGCTGACAATGTCTCGCAGAAGATCACTCCGATCGTGCGCATTCGCGACCTCGGTGAATCTTCGATTGACTGGGAGGTCAAATACTGGCTGAACGATTATGCGAAGTACAACGACACCGACGCGCTCGTGCGCCAACTGATTTGGTACGCACTACGACGCGCGAACATCACCTTTGCCTTTCCCACGCGCACGTTGCATCTCGAACGAAAGCCACCGGAATCGAAAGTCTCCGGCCCGCAAAAGGAAATCATCGAGCGACTTTCAGCCGTCGATATCTTTGCGCCGCTTTCTGTCGAAGAAACCGAAAAGCTGGCCGGCGCGACCTCACGCCATGTTTTCGCTCCGGGGGAACTGGTGATTCGCGCGGGCGACCAGGGCTCTTCCATGTTTGTGGTCCACAATGGCCGCGTCCAAGTCCAGGTGTCGGATGGCGGAAAAGCTCGCCCGGTAGCAGTGCTCAGCGAAGGCGCGTTCTTCGGAGAGATGGCGCTCTTCACCGGCGAACCGCGAACCGCGAGTGTGGTGGCGTTGGAGGAAACCGAAGTCCTGGAAATCGGCCACGCCGCGATGAAGCACCTGTTCGAAACGAATCCCGACCTCGCCGAAGCCATCAGTTGGACGATTGCCGAGCGCCGCGCCGGCCTCCAAGCCAGCTCTCAACAAGCCACTCAGGTCGCCGAGGATGAGTCCGCCGGCCTCCTTTCCTCTATCAAACGATTCTTCGGTCTCTAGACGAACAAGCACTTTTCCCGCGGATTTCCGAGCTGTTTGACGTGTCTCTGTAGACTTGACACGCGAACGCTCAGATATTATTATGCCGCCGTGCTCAAACAAACGAACCCTAGAGGACACGAACTCATTATGAAGCCAGGAGGTTGTAGAACTATGACTATTAATCGTTACGATCCGTTTCGGGATCTGCGGAGCCTTCAGGACGAGGTGAACCGTCTTTTTACCGGCAATGTGGGACGAACTTTCGACGACGAAGGCATCGCGCGCGGCTTGTGGCATCCGAGCGTCGACATCTACGAAAACAAGGAGCAGATCGTGCTAGAGGCTGAGCTCCCGGGAATGAACCGGGAAGATTTCGACCTCTCGATCGAAAACAATGTGGTTACGCTGCGGGGCGAGCGCCGCTTCGAAAAGAAAGATGATACCGATAACTATCATCGCGTTGAGCGGGCTTACGGCAGCTTCACGCGGTCCTTCACGTTGCCGAATTCGGTTACCGCTGAAGGCGCATCCGCTGATTACCGCAACGGCGTGCTGCGCGTGACGATTCCGAAGCGCGAAGAAACGAAAGCCCGGCGCATTGAAGTGAAGGGCGAGGGCGGCGAAACCACCAAGACGATTGAGGCGAAAGCCTCGGCCGCCAAGAGCTAATCATTTCCGATTTGACGATTACGGGGCGCTGGCGAAATCGTCAGTTGCCCCGTTTGCTTTCAGTCGAGATGAAGATACAGAATTGAACCACCGGATAAATTCTCAGCATGCGTTTAGATAAATTCACACTCCGCGGCCAAGAGGCGATCCAAGCGGGAATTGAGCTGGCTGAACGAAATCAAAATCAGCAGGTCGAGCCGGAGCATCTTCTCTGCGCGATGTTGGATCAGCCGGAAGGAACTGTGAAGCCTCTGCTCGGGAAACTGGGCGCCAACATTCAAGTTATCAAAAACGACTGTGAAGCTGCCGTCGCGCGCTTTCCCCGTGTGCAAGGCGGTCAGCAATATTTTTCATCCCGGCTTAGCCAGGTTTTTACCGCAGCCCAGAAGCAAGCCGACGATATGCAGGATGAGTACGTCTCGACTGAACATCTGCTGTTGGCCATTGCCGATGACAAGACTGGCGACGCGGGCAAAATTCTGCGACAGCACGGCGTGACGCGCGACGACCTCGTCAAGGTCATTGAGCAGACGCGTGGTGGAGTTCGCATCACGGATCAAAACGCTGAGGCGAATTATCAGGCACTGGCAAAATACGCGCGCGATCTCACGGATCTTGCGCGTCAGGGAAAACTCGACCCTGTGATTGGGCGCGATGATGAAATTCGCCGCACAATCCAGGTCCTTTCGCGCCGCACGAAGAACAATCCCGTTTTAATTGGTGAGCCCGGCGTGGGCAAGACCGCAATCGTCGAAGGACTTGCGCAGAGAATTGTCTCGGGCGATGTTCCGGAAACGCTGCGCAACAAGCGCCTGGTGGGTCTTGATCTCGGATCGATGCTGGCGGGCGCAAAGTACCGGGGCGAATTTGAAGATCGCCTGAAGGCTGTTTTGAAAGAGATCGAAAATGCGCAAGGCCAGATAATTCTTTTCATTGACGAGCTGCACACACTGGTCGGGGCCGGCGCCGCTGAGGGCGCAATCGACGCCTCGAACATGTTGAAGCCGGCGCTGGCGCGTGGCGAACTGCGTTGCGTCGGGGCAACCACCCTGAACGAATACAAGAAATACATCGAAAAGGACGCCGCGCTGGAACGTCGCTTCCAACAAATTTACGTCGGCGAGCCCACGGTCGAAGACACCATTGCCATTCTGCGCGGACTGAAAGAACGCTACGAAGTTCACCACGGCGTCCGCATCAAAGATTCCGCCATCGTGGCGGCCGCTACTTTGTCGAATCGCTATATCACCGATCGATTTTTACCTGACAAAGCCATCGATTTGATTGACGAAGCCGCCTCGCGTTTGCGCATCGAGATTGATTCCCTGCCTCAGGAAATTGATCAGCTTGAGCGCGAAATCATGCAGCTTGAGATTGAGCGCCAGGCCTTGCAGCGCGAAGAGGATGAGCGATCGAAAAAGCGCCTGAAGGAAATAGAGCAGCGCATCGCCGACCTGAAGGAAGAATCTTCGGGTATGAAGGCGAAGTGGCAGTCGGAAAAAGACATCATTGAACACATTCGCAAAGCGAAGGCAGAATTCGAGCAACTCAAGCTGCAGCTGGATCAGGCGCGCAACGCGGGCGATTTGGCGCGCGCGTCAGAGATTCAGTACGGCACCATTCCGAACCTGGAGCAGCAACTGGAAACCGAGCAGGCAAAGCTCGGAGAAATTCAGCGCGATGGTGTCACCTTAAAAGAAGAAGTCGATGAAGAAGACGTCGCGGAAGTCGTCGCGAAATGGACCGGTGTCCCCGTCTCCAAGATGCTGGAAGGCGAAATGCAGAAGTTGCTCACCATGGAAGAGCGCCTGGGTGAACGCGTTATTGGTCAGAACGAAGCCCTCGAAGCCGTGGCCAATGCAGTGCGCCGCGCGCGCGCGGGCCTGCAGGATCCAAACCGGCCCATCGGTTCATTCATCTTTCTTGGTCCCACGGGTGTGGGCAAGACGGAAACGGCCCGGGCGCTCGCAGAATTTTTGTTTGACGACGAGCGCTCGATGATTCGACTCGACATGTCCGAATACATGGAGAAGCACGCCGTGGCGCGCATGATCGGCGCGCCGCCGGGCTATGTCGGTTACGAGGAAGGCGGTTATCTGACGGAGGCCGTGC
>Ga0134126_10000539_pt1 | contig 48255 bp, 48 predicted proteins | sample KB31752_FD_96881 | JGI IMG/M metagenome (GOLD analysis project Ga0134126, IMG submission 96881) | Terrestrial soil microbial communities with excess Nitrogen fertilizer from Kellogg Biological Station, Michigan, USA - KB3-175-2 | ecosystem: Environmental > Terrestrial > Soil > Unclassified ...
AGGTGTAGAGGTCGCCACCCAGCTCGGCATTAGTTCTTCAAAGAAATACGTGAGTCACGTAATCTTTTCGGGAGGAAAGCTGGCTATATCACCCGATTTTCTGGAACTCATTCGCCGTCTGGCGCCACAGCGTCGGGGTCGGGCCTGAGCGGTCGTCGGTTCTAGTTATCGGAAGACCAGGCAGTGGATCGCGACTCGGCCGCTCAAGCAAGGCGAACAGCCTCGTCGCTCACAACGAGACGCACAAAACAATGGCCGAAAAAATCCGCATCATCGGCGTTCCAATGGACCTCGGCGCAAGCCGCCGCGGTGTGGATATGGGCCCGTCCGCCCTGCGCGTCGCCGGCCTCCAATCGCGCCTCAAGCAGCTTGGCCGCCAGGTCGAGGACATCGGCAATATCCACGTCAAGCAGCCCGAAGAGCAGCACTATGGCGAGAAGAACGCAAAATACCTCGGCGAAATCGCCGAAACTTGCCAGGGCCTTTCCGAGATGGTCCGCAAGACTCTCGACGAAGACCTGCTCCCGCTCGTTCTCGGCGGCGATCATTCCATTGCTGCCGGTACCGCCGCCGGTGCCGCCGCGCACTTTCAAAAAAAATCGAAGCGTATCGGCATGATCTGGCTCGATGCGCACGGCGATATGAACACGCCCGAAAGCTCGCCCTCCGGCAATGTCCACGGCATGCCGCTCGCCTCCATCATGGGCTACGGCGCCCCGGAATTGACCCAGCTCGCCGGCATTAAGCCCATGATCGAACCGCGCAATGTCGCCCTGGTCGGCGTCCGCGAACTCGATTCCAAGGAGCGACGCCTCGTGAAGGATTCCGGCGTCCACATCTTCACCATGCGCGACGTGGACGAGCGCGGCATGCGCGAGGTTATGGCCGAGGCCCTTCGCTTCGCGGGCGACGATGCCGCCGGAGTCGCCGTCAGCCTCGATATGGACTTCGTGGATCCTACCGACGCGCCGGGCGTGGGCACACCCGTCCGCGGCGGCGCCACCTACCGCGAAGCACACCTTGCGCTCGAAATGATCGCGGATAGCCGCTCGATGGTCTCCTTCGAGCTGGTGGAAATCAATCCGGTAATTGATCTGCACAACACCACCGCAACTCTGGGAGTCGAACTGATCCTCTCCGGCTTGGGAAAGAAGATTCTGTGAGCATGTTCAATGGACATCCTTCGCGGCACGGGCGGGCCAATGGCTGAAATCAAGCGTTTGCGCGTCGGCGTGCTCTTCGGCGGCCGCTCAGGCGAGCACGAGGTTTCGCTCGCTTCTGCCGCCTCCGTCCTTCGCGCACTCGACCCCGAAAAGTATGAGGCCGTTCCCATCGGCATCTCGAAGGACGGCCGCTGGCTCATCGGCACCGGCGCCGCAAAAATGCTGCCGGATGTCCTCCGCTCCGGCGAACGCGTTGTCCTCCCGCCAGACCCAAGCGCCGCGGCCCTGGTTCCACTTTCCCCAGCCGAAGGTCGCACGTCCGTCAAGATTGACGTGGTTTTCCCCGTCCTCCACGGCACGTTCGGCGAAGATGGCACGGTGCAGGGCCTGCTCGAATTGGCCGGGCTTCCTTACGTAGGCACAGGCGTCCTTGCCTCCGCCGTAGGCATGGATAAGGACGTGCAAAAGCGCCTCTTCGACGACGCGGGTTTGCCCATCGTGCCCTTCGTCGCCGTCCGCCGCGCCGAATGGGAGCGCAACCGCGCCGAAGTCCTCAAGCTCATCAAGCGCAAAATCCGTTTTCCCCTCTTCGTCAAGCCGGCCACGCTCGGCTCGTCTGTCGGCATGACGCGCGTGGGTACCGCACGAGACTTGCCGGCGGCAATGGATACCGCCGCCGAATTCGCCCTGAAGATCATCGTTGAACGCGCCGTCTCCGCCCGCGAAATCGAAGTCTCCGTGCTCGGCAACGACGACGTTCGCGCCTCCATTCCCGGCGAAATCGTTCCCCATCGCGAATTTTATGATTACGCCGCGAAATACCTCGAGCAGGGCACCCGGCTCGTCATTCCCGCACCGCTCTCCAAAAAACAGGTCCGCACTTTCCAGGAGTGCGCCGTGAAGGCCTTTCGCGCGATTGACGGCACCGGCATGGCCCGCTGCGATTTCTTCCTTGAGCGCCCCACCGGCAAAATCTTCATCAACGAGCTGAACACGATTCCCGGCTTCACCTCGATCAGCATGTATCCCAAGCTCTGGGAGGCCTCCGGCCTGCCGTACCCCAAGCTGATTGACCGCCTTATCGAGCTCGCCCTCGAGCTGCACCGCGAAAAGGCGCGCACCAAATATTCGATTGAGCTCCCGGCCGGCGCCGCCGGAGCCTTGGAATCGTGAGGTTCTAATCTACGGTACGGGGATTAGAAATCTCCGTAAGTCGTGTAGAATGAAGTGGTTGACATTTTCTAATCTACGGTAAATGGACTCCGCAAAGCACGTCGTCGTCGGCACCGCCGGTCACATTGACCACGGCAAATCCACCCTGGTCGAAGCCCTCACCGGCACAAATCCCGATCGCCTCGAAGAGGAAAAGCGCCGCGGCATCACCATTGACCTCGGCTTCGCCTTCCTCGACCTTGGCGCAGGCCGCATCGCCTTTGTCGACGTCCCCGGCCATGAACGCTTCGTCCGCAATATGCTCGCCGGCGTCGGCGGCATCGACCTCCTGTTACTCGTCATCGCCGCGGACGAGGGCATCAAGCCCCAAACACGCGAACACTTCGATATATGCCGCCTCCTCGGCATTCCCCGCGGCATCGTCGCCCTCACCAAATGCGATTTGGCGGACGCCGGCGCGCTCGCGCTCGTCCGCCTCGAAGTCGAGGACTATTTGCGCGGCTCCTTCCTCGAAGCCGCACCGCTCGTCCCGGTGAGCGCGCGAACGGGCGAAGGGCTTGCCACGCTGCGCCAGGAACTGCTTCGCGCTGCGCAGTCTGTGCCCTCGCGCGATACCTCGCGCCATTTTCGCCTGCCCATTGACCGCGCTTTCACCATGCGGGGCTTCGGCGCCGTCGTGACAGGCACGCTGCTCTCCGGCGCGATTCAGCCTGAAGATGAAGTCGAACTCTATCCAGCGCGCCGCCGGGTGCGGGTTCGCGGCCTGCACTCCGGCGGCAGCCCGCTTCGCCAGGCTGTAGCTGGGCAGCGCACGGCCGTCAATCTGGCCGGCATCGAACACGCGGAAATCGAGCGCGGCATGGTGCTCGCGCCGCTAGGGGTATTCGAAGCCACGCGGCGCTTGGACGCCCGCATCTCGCTCCTACGCTCGGCGAGGCCGCTGAAGGGCCGCGCGCGCGTTCATTTTCATCAGGGTACAGCCGAAGCCACCGCCGAAATCGTGCTGCTCGAAAGTCAGGAGATAGCGCCCGGCGGCTCGGCGCTTGTGCAGCTCAAGCTCGACCGCGAGCTCCTGGTGCTTCCTGGGGATCGCTTCATTCTCCGGCAGTTTTCCCCCGTCGTGACCATCGGCGGCGGGACTGTGCTTGATGCGCTGGCGCAGCGCCACAAAACTGCGGACCCGCGGGTGCTCAAGTATCTTCGGACCATGGAATCGGGCAGCCGCGAGGAGGTGCTCGCCTCGATTGCGGGTCGCAACCCAGCGAATGGGCTCGAAGCTCGCGAGCTCGTCGCGACTAGCGGGTGGACCGAGCCCGAAATCCGAGCCGTTGCGGCGCAGCTCGCGGCGCAGCGACGGTTGCGCGTTCTGGCTCAGCAGCCGTGGATGATCGCATTGGAGGAAAGCGTCGCCAGTTGCGCTGGGGCGCTTCAGGCTGCGGTGGATGAATTCCACCGCGCGAACCCATTGCTGCCCGGCATTGCCCGGCAGGACCTGCGCGGCCGCGTACCGAAGGTGTCGCCGGAAATCTTGGAAGCCGCGCTCCGCGACCTCGCCAGTGCCGGAATCCTGGCCGTCTCGGGCGACATGGTATACCGCGCGAAAAGAACCATCTCGCTTTCGCCGCAGGAATCGCAGGCCAAAGACTTGATCGAGCGCGAATTCGAGCGCTCGGGTCTGACCGCGCCGAGCGTCGGCGACGTACTCTCGAAACTACCCGTGGAATCCGCGCGCGCGGAGAAGATTCTTCAGATTCTTCTGCGCGAAGGCATCCTGGTAAAGGTTTCAGCCGACCTGATTTTCCACCGGACCGCCCTGGCGCACCTGCGCGAACTGCTCGCGGCGCATCGGCGGGAGCGCGGCAGCCGACTGCCGATCCCCGAATTTAAGCGGCTGACCGGCATTACCCGCAAATACGCGATTCCCTTGCTCGAATACCTGGACCGGGAGCAGGTAACCCGCCGCGTGGGCGACGAGCGTGTTATACTCTAGGCGTTCCGAAGGCCAGACTTCGGCAGCGGCTCGGGCGTGGGCCTGGGCTGAAAGGTAGGTGTCTATGTTCGACAGCCCGATGCATTTGTTGATTATCGCGGTTGTCATCCTGGTCCTCTTCGGAGGACGCAAAATTCCCGAGATGATGCGCGGTCTCGGCCAGGGCATCCGTGAGTTCAAGGAAGGCATGCGCGAGCAGCCTCCCGTGAATCCGCCGGCTTCGACGACCGTAAGCCAGCCCGCAGCGACTTCGGCCGAACAGCCGAAGTAACGGCTCTTCGACGGATCACCATGTTTGCGCAAGGCGGCTCGCTCCGCCTTGCGGGCAGGCTCCCGAGCTCATTCTTGTCCGTTCCGCGGTTCGCAGGTTCCCCGCGCGCCTTTTTGCCTCCGCCAAGAGGTTTCCTCGCGATAGAGTTGGAGTGTGTGCCGCGTGGCTGCCACGAGAAACATCGCGAGCATGCCGGCCGCCGCAATGGTCCCACCAACGTCGAACAGCCGATACGATCCGAACGCGGCGGCGCGGGGATTGAACCAGAGCACAAGGTTGCCGAGGCCGAGGAGGATGCGTATCTCCGTGGGCCCGAATCTCCAGAACGACATCCGGAACGACCCGAGGGCATACGTCGCCAGATAGCTTTCGATCGAAAGCAGCAGAAACCCCACGAGCATAGCCGCAGCGATTCTCCAGTCGAGGCAACCGGAAGCGGCCAGACCGCCCATGAGCAGCGCCGAGCCGATCGAATCAATTACGTGATCCACGTAAAAGCCGTATCGCGGGCGCTGCCGGTTGCGCACGCGGGCCACGGTTCCATCGAGGCTATCCCCAAACCAATTCAACGCCAGGCTCAGCGTCGCCAGCAGAAATCCGGAGCGATACCATCGCGCGAGAAAGTAGCTCGCGCAGCCCAGGATCATCGCCGCAAAGCCGAGGCACGTCAGTTGGTCCGAGCTGACCCAGAGCGGCAGCCGCGCCGCGGACCACAACAGCACCTTCTTCTCGATCTTTGCCGTGAGGCTCTCCTGAATTCGCACGGCGGAATGAAATCCGTGTTCGGGTGAAGTTCCCTTTTTGAGTTTGCTGGCGGACTCGTGCTGATGCATCGTGAGCGACATCTGGTTCGCTGCCATATTCTCAATCCTCCTTTTTGGGATTGCGACGTCACGGCCGGGCCCCTGCGGCCTTGGACAAAAGCGCCTTGCGCGTGGCGGCGAGCGTGAATTGCAGGGAATTACGCGGAATATCCTTGAGGAACGGCTTCACCAGCCAGCCGAGGCCGGCGGGGACGTCGCGGGTCAGCGAGATGGCCTCGCACTGGATGTAAACGCCGCCATCCACTTGCTCGAACCGCCAGTAGCTATCCAGCCGCCATAAAAATCCCTGATCTTTGCCAGGCGGCAATTCGCGTTCCCGCGGTTTGCCTGCGTCTTCCACCCGCGCTATCCGCGTGCTGTGGGAGACGCTATACACGCGCAGCGCGTCCAAATTTGCGTAGCGAATGTCGTATTCGGTGTCGAAGACGACGGTCAGCACGCCGGTCTGCTTAAGGCGCAGGAACACCTTCCAGCGGTCGCCGGAATGGGAGATCAGCCGGCTCGCGGTGACGCCGGGCGCATAGTGATCTTTCGCGTGGTCGTAATCCTGGACCACGGCCAGCGCCTGCGGCAGCGAAATGCCCGGAACGAAAGTTATCCCGAGCCAATCGTGGATCAGCCCTCCGGAAACGGGCACACCGCCCGAATCGCATCCTGCGACGCACGTGATGAGCACCTGCCCCTTTGCGAGCGCGCCACGTTGGGCCAGCGACTGAGGGTGCGCGTCGGGCCAGAGGAATGCGCCTTGCAACACGTAATCGCCCTGCATTCGCGATTCGGCCGCCCGAATGTAACCGTCATAGGCGTGCGCGGTTGCGGACGATAGCTGGGCTGCGGAGGCTGGTCGCGCCGGAATCGCGATGCATGCCATCGCCATTGCGATAGCGGCCGCGAGCCGGTGGCTTGAAGATCGGTTCATGGATTTGCGCTCCGCCATCCGAAATGCCCGAAAGCCGCGGCGGGCGCAATGCACCGGATATCATTTCTGCGGCGGGCGCGCCTCGTTCAGTAAGCTGCTGAGGCGGCGTGTCTTACGGAAAGTTCTCACCTGGCATTACAATGGCGCTCGCTGCGGCGGTTCGGCGGCAGGGGGCGCATGGAGACTGGGCGCGGTGAAACCCGCTTATTTCGCATCGGCGTGTACGAACTGAGCGCCGAGACGGGCGAACTGCGAAAAGACGCCAAGTTGCAATCGCGGCTTCAGGCACAGCCGCTACAGGTGCTGCTGATGCTTCTGGATCGGCCGCGCGAGGTGGTCACGCGCGAGGAGTTGCGCCAGGCGATCTGGCCTGCGAACACGTTTGTGGATTTCGACCACGGCCTGAACACCGCGATTAACAAGCTTCGCGGCGCCTTCGGCGATTCCGCTGCGAATCCCCGATTCATTCAGACGCTTCCGCGAATTGGCTACCGCTTCATTGCACCGGTTGAGGTGCCGCATGGCGCGCCGGCCGTAGCAGCGGACGCAGCCGCACCAGCGACCATAAGCTCCGAGGCGCCATCTGCATTGCGCGTGGGAATTGGCGCGATCTTCAGCGCCGCGGATGATCTGCCGCGCGCTTCACATGGCCTTACTCGGCTGCTTTTTGCCGTGATACAGGCGATGTACCTGGGATTTTACGTCGCAGCGCTTGCCTGCTTCGGGGATGCGCAAGCGTCTATCGCATCATTCACGACGCATGCCGGCGTCGCATCGGTTGTGCTGATCCTGACGGCGGCTGCCGGAATTCCATTGCGGCTGTATCTTGTTTCCGCGGCTGCATTTCGGTATCGCAATCTGGGCCGCAGTTTTTTGAAGCTTTTCCCGCTCGTTTTTCCGCTGGACGAGATCTGGGCGCTGGCGCCATTTTTAATCTCGCGTCAAATCGGAATGGGCTTGGCTCTGGGCGCGACGGCCGCGCTGCTCTACGTTCCCTTTGCGCAGCGTAGCCTGCTGCTGATGCGCCCGCGCGAGGCGGCGGGCAAGCGCGCGAGCGGTGAATCGGCGTGAAGGCGCGCGATTAGCGCGTCGCGCCGCGCAGCATTTCCGCGAGGGCGGCGAGCGGCAAGCCCATCACGTTGAAATAGCATCCTTCGATGCGAGGAATAAATCTGCCGCCGATGCCCTGGATGCCGTAGGAACCGGCCTTGTCGAAAGGCTCGCCGGTGGCGATGTAGCCCTCGATATCGGAATCCGATAGCGGGCGAAAGGTGACGCGCGTTCTCTCCGCCAACGTCGTTTCCCGATTGGCAGGCCACGCGATCGCCGCGACTCCGGTGATCACTTCGTGAGTCGTGCCGCTCAGCAGGCGCAGCATGCGCCGCGCGTCCTGTATGTCGGCGGGTTTTCCCAGAATGTGACCGTCGGCGAGCACGATCGTGTCCGCGCCGATCACGATGGCTTCGGCGGCGCCGCGCTCCAATCGGCCGGCCACTGCTCGGGCTTTGGCGCGCGCGAGCCGCAGCACATAATCGCCCGCGGGCTCGTCTTGCAGTGGCGCTTCATCCACCGTCGCGGCGCGCACTTCGAATTCGTAACCGGCGTTGCGAAGGATTTCCGCTCGACGCGGGGACTGCGACGCGAGAATCAGCGTGGCTCGCAATGATCGCTGCACGATGAGGCTTAACCCCTCGGATTCAGATTACGATGGACTCGCGATATTCGCCGAAGGCGCGCCGCAGGGCGTCTGAAATCTCGCCCACGGTGGCGCAGGCCTGGACGGCGGCAAGAATCGCCGGCAGCAGATTCTCGTCGCCATGCGCCCGGCGTTCCACTTCACGAAGCGTCGCTTGCGCAGCCTCGGCATTGCGCCGCGCGCGCATCGCCTTCAGCCGCTCGATCTGCGCGCGTTCGATTTCCGGATCAATTCGCAGGGTGGGGATGGGCGTTTTCTCCTCGGCTTGGAACCGGTTTACGCCGACAATCACCTGCTCGCCGCGCTCAATCGCCTGCTGGTATTCGTACGCCGATTTCTGGATCTCACGCTGGACGTAGCCGGTTTCGATGGCGCGCAGCATTCCGCCCATCGCGTCAATTCCCGAGATATAGGCGGCCGCGGCGCTTTCGATTTCGTTCGTCAGCTTCTCGATGGCGTAGGAGCCCGCGATGGGATCAATCGTGTTTGCCACGCCGGTTTCATGGGCAATGATTTGCTGCGTGCGGAGCGCGAGCAGCGCGGCATCCTCGGTGGGCAGCGCGAGCGCTTCATCGCGTGCGTTGGCGTGCAGCGATTGGCATCCGCCCAGCACCCCGGCCAGGCATTGCAACGCGACGCGTACAGGATTGTTCTCCGGCTGCTGCGCGGTGAGCGACGAACCCGCGGTCTGCGTGTGAAAGCGCAGCGTCATTGAGCGCGAGTCGAGCGCGCCGAGTCGCTCGCGCATGGTGCGCGCCCAGAGCCGGCGCGCCGCGCGAAATTTCGCGATCTGCATCAGGAATTCGCTGTGCGCGTTGAAGAAGAAGGATATTTGTGGCGCGATTTCGTCCACCGGCAAGCCCGCCGCCACGGCCGCTTCGGCGTACGCAATTCCATTCGCCAGCGTGAAGGCGACCTCCTGCGTGTCGGTGGCGCCGGCCTCGCGAATGTGGTAGCCGGAGACGGAGATTGCGTTCCAATTCGGCAGCTCGCCGCGGCACCACGCGAAAATATCGGTGACAATCCGAATGGCGGGTCGCAACGGATAAATATAAGTGCCGCGCGCGATGTATTCCTTCAGGATGTCGTTCTGCACCGTGCCGGAAAGGCGCGAGAGGTTCGCGCCCTGTTCCTTCGCCACGGCGACGTACAGCGCGAGCAGGATGGCGGCCGTGGAGTTGATGGTCATCGAAGTGGAGACGCGCTCGAGCGGTATGGCTTCGAAGAGCGCGCGCATGTCATCAATCGAATCAATCGCGACGCCGGATTTCCCCACCTCGCCCGCGGCGAGGGTGTGGTCGGAATCGAGGCCGATTTGCGTGGGCAGGTCGAAGGCCACTGAGAGCCCGCTCTGTCCCTGGCCCAGCAAATAGCGGAACCGGCGGTTCGATTCGGCGGCGGTGCCATAGCCCGCGTACTGCCGCATGGTCCATAGGCGACCGCGGTACATGGTGGGATACGCCCCGCGGGTAAACGGAAATTGGCCCGGATAGCCGATATCGCGCTCCGCATCCGTGCCTTGCAGGTCGTGCTGTGTGGCAACGGCGGGCATCGGTAGGCCAGTTGTGGCAGCGGGCTGTGATTCGCGCGGATCGCGCCTCTTTTCGCGATCGCGCTTCATCGGGAACTCGGGTGCGCAATGCGGCAGCAGGGTTTCATCGAATGCGGCGCGCGCGGCGGAAGGAAGCGAACGCGAAGACGCCCATCATCAGCGAATAGGCTGCCGCGAGCGTCACCAGCCACCATGCCGGATGATATTTCCACTGGCGCCACACCATCCAGACGCCCTCGGCGGCGAAAAGTGCAAAGAGCGCGCCGGTTGCCTCATGGAATAGCTGCCGCGCGATGCGCCAGAAGTTGCGCAGCGTGACCAGTGCGGACCGCCAGAGCACCGGCAGGATGTGCGGTTTCATGCCCCGATTCTACAACTATTAGGCTAGTGGCCGCTCTGGACCGATGCGGGACGCCCTCCTATACTGTGCGGATGCCGGAGAACCACGATCTGGGCGGAGCCCTGCGGAGGTATTGGGGATACGATTCGTTTCGCCCGAAGCAAGAGCGCGTGATCCGCAGCATTCTGGCAGGGCGCGACGCGTGCGTGGTGATGCCCACCGGCGGCGGAAAGTCGCTGTGTTATCAGCTGCCCGCCGCGCTGCTCTCGCAGAAAAGTGCGATTGTGGTCTCGCCGCTGATCGCGCTGATGCAGGATCAGGTGGCGCAGCTCGTCCAGATGGGCATTCCTGCCGCTGTGCTCAATAGCTCGATACCCGCGGCTCGGCAGCGGGAGTGCATCGAGGCGGCTTGCAGCGGCACTTACCGGTTGCTCTATTTGTCGCCTGAGCGCCTCGCCCGGGCGGACACATCCGAGTGGCTGCGGCGCATTCCCGTTTCCTTTTTTGTGATTGACGAGGCGCATTGCATCTCCGAATGGGGGCACGAATTTCGTCCTGAGTATCGGCTGCTCAGCCGCTTGCGTTCCGAGTTTCCGGGCCTCGCGATCGCCGCCTTTACCGCCAGCGCTACGCGGCGCGTCCGGCACGACATCATCGCGCAGCTCCAATTACGCGACCCGCAGAAGGAGATTGCGAGCTTTCATCGTGCGAATCTGCGCTACGTCGCGCGCGAATGCCCCGCGGCCGAACAGGCCGAACTGCTGGTGAAATGCATCCGGAGGCAATCCGAAGGGCACGTGATCGTCTATTCGCCCACGATCGCGCGCGTTTCGGAAACGGCGGCCCATCTGGCGGCTCATGGCATCGCCTGCGTGCAGTATCACGGGCGGATGGAAGCGGACGAGCGCCGGAAAAATCAAGAGCGGTGGATGTCCGACGAGGTTCGCGTGCTTGTGGGCACCACGGCATTCGGGCTGGGCATCAACAAGGCTTCAGTTCGCGCGGTGATCCACCTGTCGCTTCCGCAATCCATCGAGCAGTATTACCAGGAAGCGGGCCGCGCCGGACGCGACGGCCTTTCCGCCGATTGCCTGCTGCTGTGGCGGAAAAAAGATCTCGGATTGCTCGTGCACTTCATCAATCAAATCGGCGATCCCGCGGAAAAAGAGCGCGCGTGGGACCGGTACCACCAAATTCGCCGCTTCGTGGAATCGAAATCTTGCCGGCACCTTCAGATATGCGTCCATTTCGGCGAGACGCCCAAATGGCAGACGTGCGGCGCGTGCGACGTCTGCGGCTGCGATGTGCAATGGATGCGCGAGCCGCTCGATCCGGAGCCAGCGTCGCGCGGACGCACGCGCCGCCGATCATCCGCAAAGGCGCAGGATGGCCCGTCTGCCGCGGGCGTGAATCGGGCGCTGCTGGAGGTCATGCGCAACTGGCGCCGCGAGCGGGCGAAGCGCGATTCCGTCCCCGCCTTCATCATCATGCATGACACGTCGTTGGAAGACCTTTGCAGATGCCGCCCCCGCAACTTGAAGGAACTTCGGCAGGTTTCCGGCTTTGGGGAACGCAAGACCGAGGTCTACGGGGAGGAAATTCTGGGCGCTCTGCGGGCCTATGCCGAGCTTGGCGGGGCACCGTCGGCAGGGCATTAACCTTCGCGCCCACCCGCCCGACGCGAGGCTTGTTTCGCTCTTGCCTCGCGTCTAGAATTGTTGTACGAAAGGGCTTGCCACAGGAGGTTACGCCCTTGCAACTCGACGACCGCATGAAGCAGCTTCTACGCGATCTGGGCCACGCGATCAACGACAGCGTCTCGGAATCCGACCGCGTCGCCGAGGCGATTTCCAGCGTGCGCGCGGCCGGCTTCGATATCGTGCTGAAGCTGGACGCGACGATCGGCCTTGCGCGCCGCAGCGCACAGGACGCACGCATGACGCAGCATGACCGACGGTTTCTTGAATCGTTGCACATCCGCGTGGACGATGAAGTGCTCGACACCGAAGAAGTCGCGCCAAGGGTCGAAATCACGCCGCAGGATATAAAGTTCCTGAAATCATTGAAAATTTCATTCGATGAAGAGCTTTAGTATTTTCGCCGCGGTGTTGGCCGGTGTCGCCATAATGGCGGCCGCTCCGGCCGCCCGCGGGCAGGCCGTGCGCCCCGCCCCGATTCTGGACCGCGCACACCCCGTTCATGTTCCCTCGCAAGCCGTTTCGAGCTCGTGGCTGAGGGCCGAAGTGATCCATGCCGATGGCGAGGTGCTGATCGTCCGAGAGCAGGGCAATGGCCTTATGGTCCATACGTTTAGCTACGCCCCGGCCCTGAAGATTCGCATGCAGCAAATCGAGGACGCGGGCGGATATCACTACGGCGACAAGATCAAGGTTCTGTGGCAGCCCGGCGGAACAGTCGCATACAAAATCAAAGGCAAGCCGTCCAAGTCCTCTTAGCCTTCGCTATCTCACCAGCTATTCTTACCCGATGATTCGTCCGCCTGCCGTTGCCGGCCGTTTTTATCCTGTGGACCCAGCCGCACTCGCGCGAAGCATCGAAAGCCATACGCCCGAAAATTCCGCGAAGTCCGCTGCCATTGCATGCCTAGTCCCGCATGCGGGCTACCTCTATTCCGGGCACGTCGCGGGTGCGGTTTATGCAGCGCTGGAGATTCCGGCGCATTGTATCTTGCTTGGCCCGCGGCATTTTCCTCGCGGGGCTGCGATGGCGATTCTATCCGGCGGTGCGTGGGCGACACCGCTTGGCGAAGCATCGGTAGATCGCGCGCTCGCCACGGGGCTTATCCGCGCGTTTCCACATTTGCGCGAAGACGCGGTGGCGCACGAGAGCGAACATTCGCTCGAGGTCCAGCTTCCGTTTCTGCAGCGGCTGGCGCCTGGTTTTCGCTTTGCGCCCATCGTGCTCGCGGTGGATCGCTATCCTCTGATCGAGGAACTGGGCCGCGCCGTGGCGCGCGTGGTGGCGGCGCAGCCGGAACCGGTGCTGATCGTCGCCAGTTCGGATATGAATCATTATGAGAGCGATGCAATCACGCGTGCGAAGGACCATCGCGCGCTGGACCGCCTGCTGGCCCTCGATCCGCGCGGCCTCTATGGCGTGGTTCGCGGCGAACAAATCTCGATGTGCGGTTATGCCGCCGCCGTGGCGATGCTGGTTGCAGCGCGCGACCTGGGTGCTCAACATGCGGAACTCGTCCGCTACGCCACCTCGGGCGACGTGACCGGCGAGCGCGACGAAGTGGTCGGGTACGCCGGCATGATTTTCCGCTGAGAATATCCGTGAATCGCCGCCCGGTGTGCCGCTTCTTCTCTCAAAGCGCAGCAATGATATAAGAAGATGGAGCGGCGGCATTGCAAGCGACTCCTATGCCCAACAGACTGAGCGATTCTGTGAAATATCTGCGCGGGGTCGGTCCGCATCGCGCCGCGGCACTCGAGGAGCGCGGCATCGCGACTGCCGCCGACCTGCTCGCCTATCTACCCTTTCGCTACGAGGACCGCATTCGCTTCACGAAGATCGCCGAGGCAATTCCCGGTCAGGTTCATACGCTTTCCGCGGAGGTTTGTGGCGGCGGGGGCGGAGTGGTTCGGTTTGCGCGCGGCCGCGGGCCGGTGTTCCACGTGTCGGTGCGCGACGGTTCCGGCATGTTGCACCTGCGCTTTTTCCATGGCGCGTATCTGCAGAACCGGCTGAAGCCAGGGCAGCGCCTGGTGATGCACGGCAAAGTGGAGGTTGACCCCTATCGGCCCGCACGGCTCGAAATGGTCAATCCGGAAATCGAGTTGCTCGGCCAAGGCGATGCTGCTGCGTCCCAAGCAGCCACGGATTCCACGGAAGTCGGCCGCATCGTGCCTATCTACGAGGCCATTGGGCCGGTCAGCTCGCGGATGCTCCGTAAAATCATTTACGGCTTGCTGCTGAACCTGGCCGACGATATGCCGGACCCGTTGCCTGCCGGAATCCGCGAGCGGTATCGCTTTCCGTCCCGCCGCGAAGCGATCCTCGGCGTACATTTTCCCTCGAAGCAGGAATCGGCGGACCTGCTCAATAATTTTCGCAGTCCGGCGCAAATCCGGCTGATTTTCGAGGAATTCTTTTACTATCAGCTTGCCCTGGCGCTGCGGCGATTGCGCGAGCGCCGTGCCAAGGGCATCGCCATGCGCGTCCGCGACGATGCTATTCGGGCCGCGTTGAAGCGGATCCTTCCCTTTAAGCCCACGGCGGCGCAGAAGCGCGTACTTGCGGAAATCGCCGCGGACCTGGAGCGCCCCGCGCCGATGCACCGCCTGCTCGAAGGTGACGTTGGCAGCGGGAAAACCATCGTGGCTCTCGAGGCCGCGGCGATTGCCATCGAAAACGGCTGCCAGGTGGCGCTGATGGCACCCACCGAAATTCTTGCCGCGCAGCATTTTTTATCCGCCAGGCGCATCTTCGCCCCGGCGGGATATCAGGCGGAGCTGCTCGCGAGCGGACGGAAGCGCGAGGAGCGGGAGCGCGCCCTCGAGCGCATCGCCAGCGGCGACGTTCAGTTCGTCGCCGGAACGCACGCGCTGATCGAAGACCCCGTGGAATTTCGCAAGCTCGGCCTGGTGATTATTGACGAGCAGCACCGCTTCGGCGTGCTGCAACGCAAACGCCTGATTGAGAAGGGCGTTGCGCCGCACGTGCTCGTGATGACGGCTACGCCGATTCCGCGCACCCTCGCGCTTACTCTCTACGGCGATCTCGATCTCTCCGTAATTGACGAAATGCCTCCCGGCCGGATGCCCGTCCAGACGCGGTGGAGCACCGACCAGCAGCTCCCGGGCGTGTGGGAGTTCCTGCGGCGCGAAATTGTGCGCGGCCGCCAGGGCTACGTAATCTATCCCGTGATCGAGGAATCGAAGCAGGAACTGAAGGCGGCCACAGCCGAATACCAGCGCCTTGCCGCACAGGTCTTTCCCAAGTTTCGCGTGGGCTTGCTTCATGGCCGCCTGAAGAACGAAGAGAAGGATGCCGTGATGGAGGAGTTTCGCTCCGGCGCCATTCAGATTTTAGTGGCCACCACGGTGATCGAAGTCGGCGTGGACGTGCCCAATGCTACGGTGATGGTGATTGAGCATGCCGACCGCTTCGGCTTGGCGCAGCTCCACCAATTGCGAGGGCGAATCGGACGCGGCAAGGAAAAGTCCTGCTGCATTCTGGTGGCCGCCGCATCGGTCGCGGCGGAAGCGCGCGAGCGCCTCGAGACAATGGTCGCCACGTCGAACGGCTTTGAAATTGCCGAACGCGACCTGAAACAACGCGGGCCCGGCCAATTCTTCGGCACGCGCCAGCATGGCGATGCGGCTTTTTCGGCCGCTCAACCGCTGCGCGACCGAGAGCTTTTGGAAGCCGCGCGCCGCGAGGCCTTTGCCCTTGCGGAGGACCGCGCCGGCGCCGAGGAAGTGGTGGCGCGCCTGGAATCCCTCAGCCCAGCCTGGCAGAAGCGATACCTGCTCGCTTCCGTGGGATAATCCCGAAACGAGGCCGCACCGTGCGCGTGATCGCCGGAAATTATCGCAGCCGCAGGCTGAAGGGGCCGGGTGCGCTGCGCCTGCGCCCCACAAGCGACAGGCTTCGCGAGACGCTCTTCAACGTGCTTGGCTCGGCTGTAGAGGAATCGTTGTTCCTCGATCTCTACGCGGGAACCGGCGCGATCGGAATCGAAGCACTTAGCCGCGGGGCGCGTGAAGTGATTTTCATAGAATCGCATGCTGCTGCCGCGCGCCTCGTCCGGGAAAACCTCGCCTCGCTCCAGATCGGTCGTGGAGCGGAAGTGATCGAAGCGGACGTCGAGCGCGGTCTTGATCGGCTCGCCGCGCGGCGCGTCCTGGCAGATTTTATATTTCTCGATCCGCCGTACGCCAAATCTGCCCAGCACCTGCGCGCTTTGGAATATCTCGATGTGTCGCGCTTGGTTGCGCCGCGGGGCGTGGTAATCGCCGAACATCACGGCAAGTCGGAGCTTCCTGAGCGTTTCGATCGGCTCGAGCGCGTCCGGCTGCTCGAACAAGGCGGCGCAGCGCTCAGTTTTTATCGGCTGGCTGCCGCCGCATAGCGCCCTTGAGGGTGCGGCGGGTGGTCAGAAATGCTCACGCAGGCCGCGGAAACTCGTAAGGATCACCAGCTTTCCGGTGCCGCTTTCCACTTCGGCCTTCTCCAGTTCCCAAGTGGCGGGGTGAGGAATGAAGACGGCGTTTAGGCCGGCCTGCAGCGCGGGATTGATATCGCTCAGCGGGCTATTGCCCACCATCCAGCCGTGCGACTTAACGATCTTGAACTGGCCGATCATGCGCTCGTACGTGCCTGATTCCTTTTCAGTTACGATTTCGATCGCATCGAAATAGGACTGCAACCCGGAGCGTTCGAGCTTCGCCACTTGTTCGGGGGGCTGCCCCTTAGTGAGCAAAATCAAGCGGTGATGCTTCGCCAGATAGGCGAGAGTTTCGGGCACGCCCTCAAGAATCTGTGGCGGCGTGTTTTCAAGCTCTGCCGCCATCCGTTCGATTTCCTGCACAAGCTCCTGCTGCGCCGCATTGCCGGCGAGCTTCAGGTACGTCTCTTCCAGCGAGCGGCGAAAGCTGCGAACCCCGTAACCGTGCTGGCGGATGTTGCGACGTTCGGTCTCATTAAGGATTCGACGGATGTATTCGCGCGTATAGCCGAGGTGTTCGAGCGAGGAAATGAAATGCTCGATTGTCTTTTCGAAGAAGATGTTGTTTTCCCAGAGGGTGTCGTCCGCATCAATGAGCAGCGTGTGCCGGGCCATCCGAAATCTCCGGCTCAAATCTTGCATCAGTTGCGGATGTTTCGGGAAGGATTTTTCAGCAAGTGCGTCCGCGCGCCAGTGCCTTCAGGCGGCGGGCAGAAATTCGTAGCGCTCGATGCGCGCCGCAACGCCGCGCCGGCCGTTGTGCGGCTCGACGCGCAGCACACGCGCGTAGCAGCGAATATTTACGTCGCCTGCGAGGGTAATTTGCTGCGGCAAGGTGAGGACAAACTCGATCGAGCTGCCGGTTTCCGGCGCGGCTTCGATCAGGAAATAAAGCCCGCGGAAGCTGATGTCGCGCGTCTGCCCCTGCTTTTCGGTGACGCCGTCGCCCCCGGGAAACCGGACCTTCAGGGGCAGCATCATCGAAAACCGCCGTGCGGCGCGACGATCCGTAGCAGTGTCCACGCGTCCCCCGATGTGCTTCGTAGCCCAAGCTATCACCCCGCCCGCGCGGGCGCAACGGCTTTCGCGCGCGCAAGGCGCGAATGCGGGGCGAAGGCGTCGCCGTTGACCTCCGTATGCCCGCCGATTACCATGAGGTGATGATGCCTGCGCGCGCCATTGCGCCCGATTCGCGGAGCCATCCCCGCGTGCGGCTTTCGTTGCCGGTTCGGATGCGCTGGTATACCTCGCTGGGCATGAGCATCGAGACGCTCGAGACGATAGACGCCTCTCGCGATGGCCTGCTCGTTGCCCGCGCGAAGCCCTGTCCGCCAGGCTCGCGACTATGGGTCACGTTTCCGTTCGATTCCGCGCCGAATGCGGGGGTACAGCCGGAGACTCGCGCACGGGTCCTGCGTGTCCAGCCGCACGATTCCGGCGCCTCCGTCGCGATCGCCCTTCGATTTGATCGGCCCGTTGCGGCGGCTCGTCGCGAGGGCGAAGAACGCCGCCGTGCGCCGCGCGTTGCGCTTGCGCTTCCGATTCTCGTGCGCTCGGCTGGCGCGCCGTGGGCGCAAGAATGCATGACCGACGATATCTCCCGCAGCGGCGTACGCTTTGAGACGCCTCAGGTCTTCGCCCCCGGCAATGATCTGCACGCCACGATTCCCTGGGGCGAATTGGCCGAATGCGGTGAGATGAGCGGTCGCGTGGTTCGCGTTCAAGCGCTGGCGGGCGCGGGCTTTGCCTCCCCGGCTGGTCCTTTCGGCGGGTCGGCGGGCACCCTGACGAGCGTCGCGGTTCGCTGGGATCGCGCGCAAAGGCCGTGACGACTTCGCTGTCGCACGCAAGCGCGACCCAGATTCCGCTCGCTATCTCAGCGCAGCCTTCCGCGATCCGCATGGGCCGCCATGGCTGATAGCTTCCATCGCAATTTTTTCATACCAGGCCCCGCAGGGCGTCTCGAATCCATGCTCTGGACCTCGCCGGAAGCAAGTCCGGCGCGCGTAGCGGTCGTGTGCCATCCGCATCCGCTCTTCGGCGGGACCATGCACAACAAAGTGGTCTTTCGCGCGGCGAAGACGCTCCATGACGCGGGTCTCCCCGTGCTTCGTTTCAATTTTCGCGGGGCGGGATTGAGCGAAGGGATTCACGACAACGGCCGCGGCGAGCAGGACGACGTTCGCGCCGCGCTCGATTATCTTTCGCGTGAATTCCCGGCGAGCTCGATCCTGCTGGCCGGCTTCAGCTTCGGCGCGTGGGTTGGTTTGCGCGTGGGGTGCGAGGAATCGCGCGTAGCCGAATTGATCGGCATTGGGCTTCCGGTGAATAAATCGGATTTGGGCTATTTGCGCTCCTGCGCGAAACCCAAGCTGATCGTGCAGGGCGGCGAGGACGAATTCGGCTCGCGCGCGAATCTCGAAGTACTTTTCGCCTCGATTCCAGAACCGAAGCGCCTCGTGATCGTCGATTCCGCCGGCCATTTTTTCGCAGGGAAGCTCGATAAACTGGCGGGCGCGATCTCGAGTTTTCTATCCCCCGGAAGCGAATAGCGTGCGCATCTGTTCGCGCGAGGCCGGTTCGACCCGCACCAGCGCGAGGTTTGCGCGGACGTGCTCGGCACTGCTCATGCCAGTGAGTGCTGTCGTAATTCCCGGCGCGGAGCGGGCGAATTGCAGCGCAAGTTCTGCGTTCTCGGCGAGGCCCAGCGCGGATCGCACCCATGCGGGCAAATTCTTCGCAAGCTGGCCCTGCAGCAGCGCCGCGCTGGCGATTAGCGTGATCCCCAGAGCCCGCGCCGCCTGCACGGGCGGCATCGCGCGGCCCTCCACCTCCTGATTTGGACGCGTGAGCGCCTCCGGCATCGCAAGGTTGAAAGGAAGCTGCACGAATCGAAAATGGTGCTCTTCGCCGCCAGCTTCGCGCGCAATTGCCGCCATTTCCGCAAGCGATAGGTAGCCGGTCGCCTTCGGGTCTTCGCGGAAAGCGTTCCATGTGGCCATACCGTAGGCGCCGATCTTCCCGGCCTTGACCGCCGATTCGAGAAACGCGAAAGCATCGCGCGCGCGTACGCGAAACTGCTCTTTCGTGATATCCGTCAATTGCGTTTCCGGATTGTGCAAATAGAAGACGTCAAGGCATTCGACGCCGAAATTTCGGCGGCTGCGCTCCATCTGATCGCCCAAGTAGGCAGGCGCCATGCAATGGCAGCCGGCTGCGATGTCCTCCGGGCCGAAAAGCCCGCGATCTAGGTATTCGCGTGCCAAATATTCGTTCGGATCGGCGGGCATTTCGCCATCGGGAGTCAAGAACCCCGCCTTTGTGCAGAGCACGATTTCCTCGCGCGCATATCCCTTCGCCGCGAGCGCACCCAGCGCGCGGCCGAGGGCACGTTCGCTGCGCTGGAAGCGGTAATTGATGGCCGAATCGAGTACGTTTACGCCGCCTTCCACCGCCGCTATTGCCGCTGCGGCGTAGCGCTCGTCCGTGGCTTGATCCGGCTCGCCCAGGTACGTGCCAAGCCCGATTGAGGATAAGAAAAGTCCGCCGGGACCTTCGCGAAAGTAGCCCCTCGCCGCAAGTCCTTGCAGGCGCGCCGCGTAGCGAAGCGTTCCCTTGGCGGTGGCGCGGCCGGAAAGAATCCCATTATCGGGGGCTGCGGGGGAGGACATCGGAACCTCGCGTTTCGTGGAGATTGCGGGCAGGCGCAGTATAGCAGAAGCGAACCCGCCGGCTCCGGCTCACCGGATGTTGCGCGGCGACGCCGTCATTTCCTGCGCCGGATCGCCGCCCGCCATGCCCTGGGCGATGATCAGCTGCCGCGCCTCGACGCGAATCTTCGGCAAATGACGCGCGAAAGCCGCGGCGCCCAGAATCGCGATACATCCGCCGGAAGCGAGCGTCCATGGCGCCCCGATGCGCTCCGCCAGCGCGCCCGAAATCAGCGCGCCTAGCGGCGCCATGCCCATGAACATCATCGAATAAACCGCCATAGTGCGACCGCGCAGCCGGTCCGGCACCATCGCCTGGATCAGCGTGTTCGAGGACGCCATCTGCAGCATCATGCAGAAGCCCGCCGGAATCAGCAGCAGCAGCGATACGATGAACCAGTGCGAGAAGGCAAAGAGCACCAGTGTGGCGCCGAAGCCCGCGCAGGCCATCGCCACCCATTTTCCCAGGCCACGCACACCCTTTCGCGTGGCGAGCGTCAAAGCCCCGGTTAGCGCGCCCACACCCGTCGCGCCCATCAGCAGCCCATACGTTCGTGCCGTTCCGTGCAGAATTGTTTCCGCGAAGATCGGCATCAGCACGGAATACGGCATGGCCACCAGGCTCACCAATCCCAGCAGCAACAGAAGTGCCATGATGGGCGCCGTGTTGCGAACGAAGCGAAATCCCTCCGCGATATGCTGTAGCCGTGACGCCTCCTGCTTCTGCCGCACCCGAGCCGGAAGCCTCATCATCAGCAAGCCCGCGATCACAGCGATATAGCTTACCGAATTCGAAAAGAAGCACCAGCCTTCTCCGATTTTGTACACAAGAATGCCCGCGATCACCGGCCCGATCACGCGCGCCCCGTTGAACATCGAAGAATTCAGCGGGATGGCATTCATCAGATCCTCGCGCCCGACCATTTCGACGAGAAATGCTTGCCGCGTCGGAATATCGAACGCGTTCACCACGCCCATGCACGCCGCCAGAAAAATCACTTCCCACACGGTTACGCGCTTGCTCAGGGTGAGAAATGCCAGCACCGCCGCGAAAATCATCGAAGCCGCCTGCGTGCAGATCACCACACGCCTGCGGTCTTCGCGATCCGCCACCATTCCGCCGAAGGAGGCCAGCAGGAACACGGGCACTTGCCCGGCGAAGGCCACCGTGCCCAGCAGCAGCGAGGAGCCCGTCAGGCGATACACGAGCAGCGCTTCCGCTGCCGTATCCATCCAGGTGCCGATCAGCGAAATCAGCTGTCCGCTGAAAAAGAGTTGGAAATTGCGATGCCGCATGGCGCGCACCATCGCAGGCAGTCGGGATGCATTCGCGGATGTTGCGGCAATGTGCTCGGGGGAGGAGTCGCGCTCGGCCATCATTTACCATTGTACGCCGCTGACGGAGGGCGTTCCGCGTTCCGCTCGCGTTCGCTACTGTTTAGGCGCTTTCGTCGCGTCCTCGCTGCCCGAAGGATGCAGCAGGCGCCCGCACGCGCGAAGAATGCGGCGATAGGGCCAGTCCGCCTCGCGAAAGAAAATCTCTCCCTCGCGCGGGTTCGAATAGAACCAGCGAGCCACTAGCGCCAGGTGATCCGATAATTCCGGCGGTATTTCCTTCAGTCCATATTTTTGCCGCAGCGTGCCGGGCGACGGTGCCGGATCCGTTTCGACCGGAGATACTTCCGCAGCGGGTGCCGCAACCGCGGCAGGATCGAGCGCTTCGCGCAGGATCGCCTCCACCGAGCGCGGCTGGCTCGAGATTTCCGCGAATCGCAGGGGGATCGGATCGCGCAAAATACCGCCCCGTACGGGAAACACCACGATCGCCATTTCCTCTACGCTGCGTTGTAGGATCACCGCATCCAACTCGCCGATTCTGCGTGCGATTTCCGGCAGGCCGCGCAGGGCGGCCCTGGCCTTCTCCAGCCGCTTGTGCAGGGCCGCAGCCCGCTCGAAATCGAGTGCGTCGCTCGCGGCTTCGCGTTCGCGCTCGATAGCCTCTGTCAGCGCCGCGCCGCTGCTCTCAAGTGTTTCGAGCAGCCGCGCCGTTTCCGTCCCATATTCCTCGTACGAGCAGCCGCCAAAGCAGGGCGCCAGGCACATCTTCATTTCCGAGTAAATGCAGCCGGGAAAGCTGGGGTCGCGGCGGATCTTGATCTGGCACCTTCGCACCTTGAAGAAGTCGAGCAGGCCTTCGAGAAACGCGTCCGCAGCCCGCCGCGAAGCGAACGGCCCGTAATAAAATCCCTCATCGGGACGGATTCCGCGGGTCACGTAGCAGCGCGGATACGAATTGCGCAAATTCACTTTCAGCACTGCCGGAGGGCGCAGCCGCAGCCGCTTGCGATAGGTGCTCCGGAAATACCGCCGCGCCTGCTCGCTGATCGCGAGCATCTGTTCGAATTTCGAACCGGTGCGGCGATAGCGAATGCGTACTGCCGCCTCGCGCAGGTTCAACCGCTTCGCTCCCGCCTCTGGGATGCGCAGCAGGCGCTCCGCAGCGCGCCGGATATCCGCCGTGCGGGCCAGATAGGGTTGCGCATCGCCGCCCGCGCTTCGCAGTTCGATCAGCAGCACGCCCTGGCGCTGCGGCAGAGCGGCAAAAAAGTTCTCCTCGTGCGCGGAATCGAATTCCAGCGCGCAATCCAATTCCCACATGGAGATAAGAATACACTGCGCCGCGAAGGATGCGCCGTTCTTACCTCCCGGTGCGCGCGGCCCCTGCCCGTTCAGCTTGCCCGGTGTGCACCATCTCCGACGCGAACACCAGACGCACGCCGTTGCGTTCCAGCAGGGGAACGCCTTTCTTCAGCGCCGCTATCGTTGCCGGCCGAGGATGCCCAATCGCGATAGCCCATCCGTGCAGGCGGGCGTCCCGAGCGGCCAGGTTGAGCTGCGCCAGGATCGCGTCGGTAGAGGCGACGTCGTCTAGAAACACGTTACGCGATGCCGCGGCCACGCCGGCTTCGCGTGCGGCAGTATACGCAACGGTCTGCGCCGTCGTGCGGCTATCAATAAAGAAGAGGCCATCCGCGCGAAGCGAGGTCATCAATTCGCTCATCAGTGCGGAATCCTCCGTCGCGCGCGAGCCTTCATGATTATTTACGCCGGCTGCGTAAGGAACCGTCCGCAGCATTTCCTGAAGCGTTGCGCCCACCTGCGCGGCGCTCATTCCCACCGTTAATTCAATGCGCTCATGCGCTGCGCCGTGCTCCTGCGGCTGCATCGGCAGGTGCAGCAGCACCTGATCGCCGCGGCGATGCGCCTCCTGGGCGACTTCTGTAGAAAGCGGCAGATTCGGAAGCACGGAAGCGGTCACGCGGAACGGCAGTGCGAACACGGCATTTGCTGCTGCACGGTCATAACCGACGTCATCCATGATAATCGCGAGCTTCGGAACGCCTTTTTCGGCGGTCTCGGGAGGCAACTTAAGCAGAATGCGATGCGTACGCGCACCGTGAAACGCCAGATCCAAGCGCAGCCCTCCGCCCGTGCGCGATTCGGAAACCGATAGTCCGTGGCGGCGCGCGATTTGCCCGACAGCCCGGCGCAATGTGCCCTCCTGCGACGAATCGGTAAGCGGCACGACGATATCGTCCGCCCCCGGCCGCAAACCCGAAAAAAACGAAGTCGAACTCGGCTCCGGCCGGATCGTGATGTTGGAATTTCGGGAGGTGATCTGCTGCGCGGCGCTGGTGATTTCGCGCGTCACCTGGCGCACGGTCGATTTCGAGAGAGATTTGTTCCCGCAGCCTCCTGCCAGAAATCCGCACAGAAGCGCAGCGATGATCCCGAGGTATCGGACGAAGTGTCGCGCCAAGTGTCGGAGGGAGGGTCGGAAAATATGTCGCCGGGTGACGCTCGTCCCGCCCCCGGCGGTCACGATCGCTTACGCGGCCTTTTTCGCGGGGGTTCCGCCCTGCTGCAGGATCTCCATCGCCTTCTTTACCACCGGATCGTCGAGCGAGCTCGACGGCAGCGGAGGATAAACCTGCGACATATCCGCGTAATTATCCGGAGGCGGTGGCTGCACCACTTCATTCGCGGCCACGCCCTCGGCCTGGATTTCCTTGTTGGCGGGTGTGTAGTAGTTCGCGACAGTGAGGATCAGAGCCGAGCCGTCGTCGAGTTGCACGGTCTTTTGCATCGAAGCCGTGCCGTAGGTCCGGTCGCCAACGGTTTCGCCGCGGTGATTGCCGGTAATCGCGCCAGCCACGATTTCGGCGGCTCCCGCCGTTCCGTTGCCGATCAGCACGGCCACCGGTTGCGTCCACACTACCTTGCTGGGATCGGCGGAGGAGACGACGGGGCTCACCGTTTGCCCCTTCAGCGTCGTGATCGTGCCGGATGAAATAAAGAGCTGCGCCGTTGCGATGCCTTCCTGATCGTCGCCCAACGCGCAATTCCGCAAATCCAGAATCAGCTTGTGCAGCCCCTGATGATTGAACTGCACCAGCTTCTCGCGAATCTGCTTGGACATGCCCGCGGAGAATTCCGGCACGCGCAGGTAGGCCGTATCGCCTTGAACCTTGTCTTCCGCGAGCCTCGGAGCGGGAAGCTTTGCGAGCGTTAGCTGAATTTCCTTCGGCTCCGGATTGCCAGGCTGAATCACAGAAAGCGTCACGGTAGCGCCGGGCTCGCCAGTCAGAAGCAATTGCGCCTGCTCGATGGCCATTTGCGCCGTGCTGAACCCGGCCACTTTCTCGAGAGTGTCGCCCAGCCGCAACCCAGCCTTTTGCGCGGGGCTGCCCGGCAGGACGGAGAGCACGGCGATGTACCCGAAGCGCTTGGTGAGCGCCAGGCCCGCTTCGCCCTTGGACTTGGCCGCCAGCTTTGCCTTGTAATCTTTGTATTCGAGCGGGCTCAGGTAACTCGATTCGGGATCGAGTGAATCGAGCAAGCCGTGCAAGGCACCGTTGGTGACGGAGTTTACGTTGGGATCGTCCACATAATCGTGCTGAATGTGGCTGAGCACCTCGCTATAGACAGTGAGCGCCTGGAAGGCCTTGTCCGCCGATGAGCGGCCCATCACGTACCCCACCGTCGTGTAGCAGAAGATCAGCACCGAAAGAATGACCACGATTTTTTTCGTCAGAGAGCTCATCCCTTATCCCTGTGCGGTTCGGCCTTGCTGTCCCCTTTGTTTCGAGGTTCTCGAAGGGCCGCCCTGGCTTTGCACCCGCCATCCACAAATTCCAGCTTGCGGTGCGCGGAAGCCATATTATAGCACCCGGTTTCCCGCGATTTGAAGCTGCGCCGCACGAACACCAGCGCCGGAAAATCAGCGGAGCATCTCAACGAGCTATGGCCGCGCCCAAAAACCGGTTGACAAGCGTGACGGCCTTGCGTAGCTTGGTGGGGCAATGAACCTGCGGGCACAGCACCATCATCATAGCCATCATCATCACGCCGAGTCGTGCCTGCGGCGGTGTGGCTAGCTGGAAGCAAAGCTGGACTCATCGGCCCGCTGGCGCGGCAAGCGCCAGCGGGCTTTTTGTTTTTATGCGATTGTGCGGAGAAGAATCGGCACGCCGCACCGCGTTGGGAATGCGCAGGCCGAAACATGAGGGAGAGAAATGGAACTGGATTTCGAAAAGGAAGCCGGGCTGATACCAGCTATCGTCCAGGACGCGGCGAATGGCGACGTCCTCATGCTCGGATTCATGAATCGCGAGGCGCTGGATCGGACAATGGATACCGGCTACGTGACGTTCTATAGCCGCTCGCGAAAAAAGCTGTGGACCAAGGGCGAGACAAGCGGCCAGCGCCTTCGCCTGCGTGAGCTGCGCACCGATTGCGATCAGGACGCGCTGCTGGTACGCGCCGAGCTCGAGGGCGGCGCCGTGTGCCACGAAGGGTACCGCAGCTGCTTCTATCGCCGCATCGAGCGCGGCGGCGATGCCACCGTGATCGCGGAGCGAATCTCGCGGCCCGAAGACCTCTATGGCAAGGGGACAACGCGATGAACGAGAGAAAGCCGCTGAAGCTGGGCATCCCCAAGGGCAGCTTGCAGGATTCCACCATCGAGCTTTTCGCGCGCGCCGGCTGGAGGATTTCCGTCGGCTCGCGGAGCTATTTCCCCGCGATTGACGACCCGGAGATCGAATGCATGCTCGTGCGCGCCCAGGAAATGGCGCGATATGTGGAAAGCGGCGCGCTCGATGCGGGATTAACCGGCAAGGATTGGATCCTCGAGACGGGCGCGCACGTTGAGGAAGTGGCTGAACTGATTTACTCGAAGACGAGCCTCGGCCGCGTCCGCTGGGTGTTGGCCGTGGCGGAGGATTCGCCGGTGCGAACCGTGCGCGACCTGGAGGGTAAGGTGATCGCGACCGAAGCGGTCGGCCTGACGCGCAGATATCTTGAAGAGCGCGGCGTGCAGGCCCGCGTCGAGTTTTCCTGGGGCGCCACGGAAGTGAAGGTGCCGCAACTCGCCGACGCCATCGTGGAAGTGACGGAGACGGGCAGTTCCCTGCGCGCGAATCACCTGCGCGTGGTCGAAACGCTGCTCGAATCCGCCCCGCAGTTCATCGCCAATGGAGGCGCATGGCGCGACGCCTGGAAGCGCGAAAAGATCGAAAATATCGTGCTGCTCCTCGAAGGTGCGATCCGCGCCTATAGCCGCGTCGGGCTCATGCTCAACGTGAGGCGCGACGATTTGGCCGGGGTCATCGCGGCGCTGCCGGCGCTGCGCAATCCGACCATCGCGCAGCTCAGCGATCCGCGGTGGGTCGCGATCAGCACCATCGTCGAGGAAAAAATCGTGCGGCAATTGATCCCCAAGCTCAAATCCGCGCACGCGGAGGGAATCGTCGAATATCCGCTGAACAAGGTCGTCTACTGATGCGGCCCGAACGATTAACGGAATCAGTGCGGGCGAGAATTCTGGGGAATCGGCGCGACCGCACGCGCGCGGCGGAGCGTGCGGCGGCGAAAATCATCGCGGACGTGCGCCGTCGTGGCGATGCGGCTCTTTTTGCTTGGGCCAAGCGATTCGACCGCGTGAACCTGGATAAGAAAAGTCTCTGGGTCACGCCCGCGGAATTGCGCGAAGCCGCACGCGGAGTTCCGAGCCACTTCCTCGCATCCGTGAACCATGCGGTGCAAAATATTCGCGCGGTCGCGCGGCGCCAGCGGCCGCAGGAATGGAACTTCGAAGTCGAGCGTGGCGTACGCGTGGGCCAGCGCGTCCAGCCCATCGAGCGCGTCGGATGTTATCTTCCCGGCGGAAGATTTTCCCTCGTTTCAACGCTGCTGATGACCGCCATTCCGGCGCAGGAAGCAGGCGTGGGCGAGATCGTGGTGACGAGCCCGCAGCCCGGCGCGCCGTTGCTGGCCGCGGCTGCCCTGCTGGGCGTGCGGCGGATCGCGCGTATCGGTGGCGCGCAGGCGATTGCTGCGTTGGCCTACGGCACGGAATCAATTCCGCGCGTGGATAAGATTTGCGGGCCGGGCAATCGGTTCGTCGCGGCCGCGAAGCGGTTGGTGAGCGCGGATTGCTCGATAGACATGTTAGCGGGGCCTACCGAGGCGGTCATTTTCGCGGAAGGTGGCGACCAGCGTCTCCTGGGCGCCGATTTAATCGCGCAGGCGGAGCACGATCCGGACGCGATCTCGATCTTCGTGACGACCTCGGCAAAATTCGCGGTTGCGACAGCGGCGGAAATCGAGCGCCAGCTTGTGGAATTGCCACCGGCGAATCTTGCGCGGCGCTCGCTCCGGCAGAATGGCTTCGTGCTCATCGCGCCGAACGCGGCGGCGGCCGTGCGCTTCGTGAACGAGTTCGCGCCAGAGCATTTGACGCTCGCTGGTCGCGCCCGCGGCATGCTGAAGCAAATTCATTCGGCAGGCAGCATTTTCCTCGGCGATTGGAGCGCGCAACCTGCCGGTGATTACGCGAGTGGGACGAATCACGTGCTCCCCACGGGGGGTGCGGCGCGTTCGCGCGGCGGGCTTTCCACCGCGGACTTCGTAAAATGCATCAGCGTCCAGGAGCTTTCGCGGCAGGGAATGCGGCGGTTGGCGCCTGTCGTCGAGGCAATGGCCGCGGCCGAAGGGCTCGAGGCGCATCGCCGCGCAGGGGCGCTGCGGCGATGAAGCGCACGATTCGCGCGCGTAAGGCTGTCGAGCGAATGCGGCCGTACTATCCGCCGCTCGAAGGCCGCTTCGGCAAGGTGCGGCTGGATTTCAACGAAAATCCGCTCGGATGTTCGCCGGCCGTGCGCCGCGCCCTCGCAAAATTGGGTGCGGACGCGATCTCGATGTATCCGGAGCAGGGAAGCGTCCGCGCGAAAATGGCGAAGGCGCTCGGCGTGCGCACGGGCGAGTTGCTGTTGACCAACGGAACCGACGAGGCGCTGCATCTGCTCGTGCAGACGTTCGTGGACGCCGGCGAGCGCGTACTGCTCGCCGAGCCGACCTACGCGATGTACCGCTTCTACGCCGAGCTTGCGGGCGCGCGCATCGAAACCTTGCGTTACGGCGCCGCATCCGAAATTCCAATGCCAGCGATACTGGCCGCGTTGCGTCGCAGACCGAGACTTTTCTTTCTGGCGAATCCGAATAGCCCCACCGGGCATCTGGCGAGTTACGCGCAACTGCGGCGAATCCTGAAGGCGGCGCCGCGCACCATCATCGTTGTGGACGAGGCCTACCACGAGTTTTCGGACATGACGGTGCTGCCGTGGCTCCGGCGATATGGAAATCTCGTGGTGACGCGCACTTTCTCGAAGGCGGCCGGCATGGCGGGCTTGCGGCTGGGGTGCATCTTCGCGCAAGAGGGGTTGGCGGCGCAGATGCGCAAGGCGCAGTCGCCTTATCCGGTGAACGTTGCGGCGCTCGCGGCAGCGGAGGCGGCGCTGGGGGACCGCGCGTTTATCGCGCGAACCATCCGCGAGACGCGGCGCGGACGAGCGCACCTCGAACGCGGCCTTGCCAGGCTCGGCATCCGTTACTTCCCGAGCGCCGGGAATTTCGTACTCGCGCAATTCGGTGAGCGGGCGGGTGAAATAGTGACTGCTCTCGCGAAACAACGGGTGCTCGTGCGCGATCGCTCGAGCGATTTCGGCGGCGAGGGATATGTGCGCATCACGCTGGGTACCACCCGGCAAGCGCGGCGATTCCTGCGCGAGCTCGAGCGAATCCTTCCGAGGAAGCCCATACCGAGGACGTTCAGATGAGGGCGCCAATGCGAAAGGCAACCGTGCACCGCGTGACCAGCGAAACCGAGATTCGCGTGCGCGTAAATTTGGATGGGCAGGGCCGCGCGCGCGTCCGGACCGGCATTCGTTTTTTCGATCACATGCTCGAGCAGGTCGCGCGGCACGGCGCCCTCGATCTGGATCTCACCGCGCGCGGCGATCTCGACGTGGACCAGCATCACACCGTCGAAGACGCGGGCATCGCGCTCGGCGAAGCCGTGAAGCAGGCGCTCGGCGCCAAGCGCGGCATCCTCCGCGCCGGATACTTCCTGATGCCCATGGACGAGTCGCTCGCGGCGGCGGCGCTCGATTTTTCCGGCAGGGCACATTGCGTGTGCAAATGGAAACCGCTTGCGCGGCGCGTCGGCGATTTCCACACCGAATTGCTCGAGGATTTTTTCCAGGCGTTCGCGCAAGCGGCCGGCGCCAACGTGCATCTGCGATTTTTGTACGGGCGATCCTCGCACCATCAGGTCGAGGCCATCTTCAAGGCGTTTGCGAAGGCGCTGCGTTTCGCCGTCACCCGCGATCGCCAGTTGCGCCGCGTGCTGCCTTCCACGAAGGGGCTATTGTGAAGGTCGCGATCGTTGATTACGGCGCGGGGAATCTGCCCTCCGTAGAACGCGCGCTGCGGGCGGCGGGCGCGGAAACCAATCTTGCCGCGCGCGGCGCTGAGCTTGCCGATGCGGACTCGATCGTGCTTCCCGGCGTCGGCCATTTCGACGCAATTGTGGCGGGGCTCCAAAAGGACTCTCTCGGCGCGGCGCTGGAATCGGCGCATCAATCGGGCGTTCCGATCCTCGGAATCTGCCTCGGATTGCAGGTCATGTTTTCCATAAGCGACGAATCGCCGCAAGCGCGCGGCCTCGGATTTCTGCCCGGCGCGGTGCGAGCGCTGCCGCCCCACGTGAAATCGCCGCACATCGGATGGAATCAGGTGCGGCGCCTGCGCGAAAGTGTGCTGTTGTGCGGCGTTCCGGAGGACGCATATTTCTATTTTGCGCACTCCTATGCCGCGCCGGGAGACTGCGAAGCGAGAGCGGCCGTCTGCGACCATGGCGCGGAATTCGCCGCCGTAATCGAGCGTGGAAACCTGCTGGCCGTGCAATTCCATCCGGAAAAATCGGGCGAAGCCGGCGCGCAGGTGCTGCGAAATTTCCTGGGGGTATCGCGATGACGCTCGCGCGCCGCATCATCCCTTGTCTCGATGTGGATGCCGGTCGCGTCGTCAAGGGAGTTGAATTCGAGGGCCTCCGCGATATCGGCGATCCGGAGGCGCTGGCTGCGCGCTACAACCGCGAAGGCGCCGACGAACTGGTAGTTCTCGATATCAGCGCCTCGCGCGAAGGCCGCGCGACCTTTCTCGATACGATCCGTCGCGTCGCTCGACAATTGCGCATTCCGCTGACGGCGGGCGGCGGAATTCGTTCGCTCGATCAAGGGCAAGCCGTGCTGCGCGCGGGGGCGGATAAAGTGACCGTGAATACGGCGGCGGTCGAGCGCCCGGAGCTGATTTCGGAGCTGGCGCGGCAATTCGGTTCGCAGGCGGTGGTGCTTTCGATGGACGTGAAGCGCGAAGGCGGCGCCTGGGCCGTCTTCGTGCGTGGCGGCACGCAGGCCACGGGCAAGGACGCGATGGCTTGGGCGCGCGAAGGCATCGAGCGCGGCGCCGGCGAAATTCTGCTCACCTCTATTGACCGCGATGGCACATGCAGCGGCTTCGATTGCGAGCTGACGGCGGCAATCGCAAAGTCAGTGCGGATACCCGTAATTGCTTCTGGCGGCGCTCGCACGCCGCGAGATTTTCTGGACGTGTTCGAGCGCGGCCGTGCGGAAGCGGCCCTCGCGGCCTCGATCTTCCACGCGGAAATTGAATCCATCCTGGCGCTGAAAAAATTCCTTGCAGGCCAAGGCGTCCCCGTCCGGCTAAGCGCATGATTATCCCGTGCATTGATCTGCAGGATGGCCGCGCCGTGCAACTGGTGCGCGGCAGGCGCCGTGCCCTTGCCGTGGAGAATGTGATCGGCCTGCTCGATCGCTTTCGCGGCTATCCCGTGCTCCACGTGATTGATTTGGACGCCGCAATGCGCCGCGGGTCGAATGCCCGGTGGATCCAGCGTTTGTGCAGAACGGCGAAAATGAAGGTGCGCGTCGGCGGCGGAATTCGCACCGTCGCGCGCGCGGAGCGTATCGTTTCCTGGGGCGCGGAGAAGATCATCATTGGCAGCGCGGCGTTTCACGATGGCGCAATCGCACGCGGCTTCTTGGCGCGCCTCGCGCAGCGCGTCGGCCGTCGCCGGGTGATAATCGCCCTCGATACCGACCGAGGATGCATCGTAGTGCGCGGCTGGCGCGAGCGGCTGGCGCTGCGTCCCAAAGACGTAATTCCCGCCCTCGAGCCCTTCTGCTCCGGATTTCTTTCCACGTTCGTGGACCATGAAGGAACCATGAAGGGCACCGATCTCGATGCGTTTCGCCTCCTGCGCCGCGTCACGCGCCTGCCGATCACGGCGGCCGGCGGCATTCGCAGCATGCGCGAAGTGCGCGCCCTCGAAAAGCTCGGCATGGATGCGGCTGTCGGCATGGCCATGTACACGGGGCGCATCGGGGCCCGAACCGGGAAAATCGCCGGAAAGGTAGCCGGAAAATGACGGCCGCGCAGACCTGGCCGCGCGTCGCCGTCGTTGGTGCAGGCGCTGTCGGCGGCTATTTTGGCGGGATGTTTGCTCGTGCCGGCGCGCCGGTAATCCTAATCGGGCGCAAAGCCTTTGTGGAAGCTGTGCAGCACGAAGGACTGCTTTTGGACGCTGTAAACTTTCGAGAGCGCGTGCGCGTCGAAGCCTCCACCGAAATTGCTGCCGCCCGCGGCGCGGATCTGGTCCTTTTCTGCGTGAAGACCACGGACAATCGTGCGACCGCGCAAGCGCTTGCGCCGGCTCTCTCCCATCGCGCGGCCGTCGTGAGCCTCCAGAACGGCGTCGAGAATGCCGCGGAGCTTCGCGCTGCGGCGAATATCGAGGCGCTGGCCGCGGCCGTTTACGTGGCCGCTTCGGTGCCGGCGCCGGGCCACATCAAGCACGTCGCGCGCGGCGATCTCGTAATCGGGCCGCCCGGCGAACGCACTGCCAGCCTCGCCGAAATCTTCGTGCGCGCCGGCATCCCCTGCCGCGTCTCCGAAAATATCCAGGGCGAGCTGTGGAAGAAGCTCATCTGGAATTGCGCCCTGAACGCCATTTCCGCGCTGGGCCGTGCACGTTACGTCGAAGTCGCGGAAAGCGCCGAGGCCCGCCGCACGGTGCGTGCGGCTGTCGAGGAGGTATTCGCGGTCGCGCGCGCGGCCGGCATAATCCTGCCCGGCGTGGAAACTCCGGAAGCGGCCATGGATGGCGCGATGAAAATTGCCACGCAGATGAAGGAGGCGCGCTCCTCCACCGCTCAGGACTTGCAGCGCGGCCGGCGCACCGAGATAGACTCGCTCAACGGGTATATCTCGCGCAGCGGCGCCGAACTTGGCGTGCCCACGCCGGTCAATCAGGCCCTATTCGCACTTGTGACACTTGCCGAACGCTCTGGTGGGCATAGTCCGCATTAAATTTGATAGCGGCCCCGCTTTCTTGGGATATGATTCGCCTTGCTGAGAACCGCGGGTATCCCGCAGCCGCCCAGCCACGGCCCTTCGCCAGTCAACAAATTCACGTCTTCATGAAGGACGAAAGTCCGGATGCGGCCCGGCAGCAACGAAAGGATGTCGAAAACCAGTGAAGATCTTGTTGTACAACCCCGATAACGGCGTCACCCGCAATTTTATGCCGCACCTCTGGATGTTTCTGCTGCAATCGCTGACTCCGCCCGGACATGAAGTGCTGCTGATCGACGGCAATGCGCAGCCCATGGACGAACACGCCATCGCCCGATTCGTGCGCGAGGAAAATATCGGATTGGTTGGCATTGGCGCGATGACGCGCATGATCGCCAAAGCCTATCGCGTGGCCGACGCCGTACGCGGCGCGGGTGTGCCCGTCGTGATGGGCGGCCCTCACGTGACGGAACTGCCCGATGAAGCCCTCGGACGAAATGGCGGACGCCGCCACGCCGACGCCGTAGCGCTTGGCGAAGCCGATGAATCCTGGCCCAAAATTGTCGCGGACGCCGCCAACGGAAATCTCAAGGAGATCTATGCGCCCCTGGACGATTTCGGACAGGAGCGCAAGCCATCGTTGCAATCCTATCCGCGAATTCCCTGGGATTCGATCAACCTGGCGCAATTCAACCTCGTTCCCAAGTTCGCCCATCCTCTGCTCACCAAGATTGGCGCGGGCTGGGGCACATTCCGAATTATCCCGGTGGAATCGGGGCGCGGATGCCCCTATGGATGCGAGTTCTGCACCGTCACCGGCTTTTTCGGTGATTCCATCCGCTTTCGCACGAATGAAAGCGTGGTCAACGAACTGCTCTTGCTGAAGGAGCGCGCCAAAAGCGAACGCGGCCAGATGGCCGTATTTTTCATTGACGACAATTTTGCCATCAACGTGAAGCGCACAAAATCCCTGCTTCGCGACATTATCGCCGCCAACGCGCAGGTCCATTGGGTCGCGCAAATCAGCGCCAATCTATTGCGAGACGAAGAGCTGGTGGATTTGATCGCCGCCGCCGGGGGCAAATGGATCTTCATCGGAATGGAGTCCATTGATCCCGCGAATCTCAAGGACGTGAACAAGGGGTTCAACAAGCCGGGCGAATACGCCGCCGTGCTCGAACGCCTGGCCCAGCGCAATGTCTACGCCATCACCTCGTTCATTTTCGGCATGGACAACGACACTCCGGGTGTAGCGGAGCGGACGCTGCGCGAAGTGCGCACCTGGCCGCCCGGTCTCCCCATTTTCGGCCTGCTCACCCCGCTCCCCTCCACGCCGCTGTATAAAAGGCTGGAGTCTTCCGGGCGGCTCACTCGTCCGAAGCACTGGGAAGAATTCATCCCTTTCGAGATGGCCCACACGCCCCTGAAGATGACCATCCCCGAGGCCCATGCGGAGGTGAAATATGGATGGGAGAGGTCCTACAGCGCGGAGGCAATAGCGCACGCAGTGGACTCGCTCGACCGTAAGCCGCTGGGATACCGCATAAATATCCTGATAGCGCGCCTATGCTTCAGGGGAATTTATTTCCCCATGATGGGCCGCTTCGCGTGGCTTAAGGTAATCTCCGAAAATCGGCGAACCATTTTCAAATTGACGAAAGAAGCCTTCCATCAATGGCGCGGCGCCCCGGCGAGAGAACCCGCGGTGGGCCAGCTTCAGAATTAAATACTGAGCAGCGGAATCACGGAGCCCGGGTCCCGGTCGCGCGGCGAGCCTTCGTCGGCGATGCGCCCCTTGCGCATCACGTAAAATCGCCCGGCAATGGACCACACGAATTCCAGGTATTGCTCCACCAACAGAATGGAAATTTTCAGCTCCCGCTCGATCGTTTGAATGGCCTCGTCAATCTGCTGCACGATTGACGGCTGAATTCCCTCCGTCGGCTCGTCCAGAATTAGCAGCTTCGGCCGCGTGACGAGCGCCCGTCCGATCGCAAGCTGCTGCTGCTCCCCGCCGCTCAGCACTCCTCCCTTGCGGCTGCGAAAGCGCGAAAGAACGGGAAAGAGCTCGTAGACGTAGTCCGGAATCCCGGCGTCTCTCCGTTCGCTTCGCCCGGCGAGAGCGGCCAGCCCGAGCCGAAGATTTTCCTCCACGCTCAGATGCGGAAAAATGCCGCGCCCCTGCGGCACGTACCCGATGCCCCGCCGCGCGCGCTCATGCGCCGGAAGCCGCGTGATATTCTCGCCGGCAAAAAGGATCTTGCCCTCGGACGCGGGGTGAAGGCCCGCAATCGTGCGGAGCAGCGTCGTTTTCCCCACGCCATTGCGGCCCAATAGCGTCACGGTCTCCGCCGCCCCAATCGTCAAATCAATGTCGTAGAGCACGCGGCTCATGCCGTACGCCGCGGACACAGCCTCAAGCGCCAGCACCGGATTCCTCCCGCGCCCGTCCCAGGTACACCGCCGCCACCTGCGGATCGTTGCGCACTTCCTCGAGCGTTCCTTCCTTCAGCAGCCGCCCCTGATGCAGCACGGTCACCGGCGCTTCCAGCTGCGCGACGAAGCTCATATCGTGGTCAATCACCAGAAAGCTGTGCCATTGCGAAAGCCGCCGAATCAGCTCGGCGGTTTGCGTCGCTTCGCCGTGCGTCATTCCCGCGGCCGGCTCGTCCAGCAGCAGCAGCTCCGCATTCGACGCGACCACCATGCCGATTTCGAGCCACTGCTTTTGCCCGTGCGCCAGTTCCTTGGCAAGCGAATGCCGCCTCTCGCCGAGCCCGATTAGATGGAGCACTTCCTCCACGTCGTGTTCCAATGCGGCGGGCGCGCGCCGCCCGAGCGAACGCCACCAGCCGCGATGCCGCTGCGCCGCCACCGCCACGTTTTCCGCCACCGTCAAATTTTCCAGCACGCCCGGCGCTTGGAATTTCCGGCAGATGCCTTTGCGCACGATTTTGTATTCGGGCAAGCGCGTCACGTCCTGCCCGTTCAGGAGCACCCGTCCGCTCGCCGGCCGCACGTGCCCGATAATCGCGTCGAGCAGCGTGGATTTTCCTGCCCCGTTCGGGCCGATCAGCACGCGCACCTCCCGCGGCTGAATCGTCAGGTTCATTCTGTCCACCGCGCGAAAGCCGTCGAACGAAACTACCAGATTTTCCACGCGCAGCAGCGGTTCACTCATGGCGCGACTCGCATTCCGCCGTCGAAGTCGCCCTGCAAGCGGCGGCAGCCGCATCGCCCAAGCACGATTTCCGCGCGCCGGCTTTCCGCGAATCCTTGCGCTCGCGCATCCGCGCTCGCATCCGCCTGATCGCCGCAAGCTGCGGGCCTAGCGATTGCGGCGCCCCGGCAAGCCCCTTCGGCAGCACCGTCACGACGAGCACAAATAGCAATCCCATCATGAAAAGCCACAGATTCGGCATCGCGCTGCTGATCCAATCTTTTCCGAAGTTCACCAGCAGCGTGCCCGCCACCGCCCCCGCCAGGCTCTCCCTCCCGCCCACCGCCACCCACACGATCATTTCAATCGAGGGCACAACTCCCGCCATCGCCGGCGAAATCACGCCAACATGCAGCGTGAAAAGCGCCCCCGAAATCCCTGCCAGCGCCCCGCCCAGCGCAAACGCCACAATCTTGTACGGCACCGGGTTATAGCCCAGAAAACGTATCCGATTCTCGCCGTCGCGGATCGCCAGCAGGATTTTCCCGAATCGTGTTCCTAGCAGCCAGCGCAGCGCAAGAAATGCCGCCGCCACGAATCCCAGTGTGATCCAGTAAAGCGAGCGTTGAAATGCCGGGTCCATCAGCGAATAGCCGAAAACCGAATGAAAATCCGTGAGCCCGTTGAATCCGCCCGTGAACGCCTGCTCGCTCACCAGCAGCGTGGCGAAAGCGAGCGCCAGCGCCTGTGTGATCAGCGCGAAGTACACGCCGCCCACGCGCCGCCGGAACACAAGCCACGCCAGCGCCGCCGCCGATGCCATCGGCACCAACACAACGCCGGCAATCGCGACCCACGCGTGATGGAAAATGCCCCACCACCACGGCAGATGGTCCGTGCCGGACCATTCCATAAAATCCGGCAGCTCGCCCGCTCCCAGCCCTGCAAGCTTCAAATACATCGCAAGCGCATACGCCCCGAGCCCGAAAAATACCCCTTGCCCCAGGCTCAGGATCCCGCCCCATCCCCACACGATCGTCAACCCAAGCGCCAGCACGGAAAGCGCCAGGAAGCGCCCCAAAAGCGAGAGGTTGTACGCGGAAAGAAACTGCGGAGCCAGCGCCAGCGCCACGAAAGCGGCGGTCTGTGCCGCCATTTTCGCCGTGCTACGATTCATCGAGAAGCCTGCTGCGCGTCTCAATAATTCCTCGCGGCCGGAATTGGATGAACACCACGACCATCACCAGGAGCAGCACGTCCGCCAGGCTCACGCTCATAAAAATCTGCGCCCCCGCCGAAAAGACGCCCACCACCAGCGCCGCCAGCGCCGCGCCCGTCAGGCTTCCCAGCCCGCCCACGATCACCACCAAAAACGCATAGACGATATAGCTTTGCCCAACCGTCGGCGTCACCGGCGCGATCAGCGCCAGCGCCGCCCCGGCCAGCCCCGCCACGCCTGTGCCAAGCGCGAAGACGGCCAGGTCCACCCATCGTGTGTTGACGCCCAAAGCCGCGGCCATTTCGCGGTTTTGGTGCACGGCCCGCAGCAGCAGCCCCCACTTCGTACGCGCGACGAAGAGCGCCACCATCCCAAGCACCACAACCGCCGTCACGATGATGAAGATGCGCACGTATGGCAAGTTCACCCCGGCCAGAAATCCGCGATGAATTGCAACCGAGCCGTTCAGCCATTGCGGCGCGGTCACCTCCACCCCAATCGCCCCGAAAATGCTCCGCGCCGCCTGCTGCAGGATCAGGCTCACGCCCCATGTAGCGAGCAATGTGTCCAGAGGTCGCCCGTAAAGAAAGCGAATCACGGTGACTTCGAGCAAAGCCCCCAGCAGGCACGCACCCGCGAACGCCACTCCCATCGCCGCAAGAAAAGCGAGCGGCCCGTGAACGGCCTGGCACGTCAGGTAGGAGAGATAGCCCCCCACCATCAGCATCTCGCCGTGGGCCATGTTGATCACCTTCATCACGCCAAAGCTCAAGGCGAGGCCCAGCGCGGCGAGCAACAGGATGGACGCCACGCTGATGCCATTGAACAGCTGGCCTGCAACAACCGCGGATTCGCCCATTAAGTGTCCCTGCCGGGGCGCGGCCGGCGAAATGCAAGCGCGTCGCGAGGTTTACTTCAGCACGCAGCTCTTTCCCGGGAATGCCAGCACGTCGTATGGCTCCGGCATCAGCGGTTGTTTCGATTGCCACAGAATCTTGAATTCGCCATCCGGCTGGAGCTGCCCCACGTAAGCGGTTTGGTAAAGGCTTTGATTGGCCGCGAATTTGATCTTGCCCATCGGCGAATCCTCCCAGGCAAGCTCGGTCGCCGCCTTTCGCACCGCGTTTGGATCGAAGCTGTTCGCCTTTTTCACCGCGGCGGCCCACGTGAGCACGTCAACGTAGCCGTGCACCATCGGATCGTCCAGCGCCACGCTCCCGCCGGACTTTCCATAGGCCGCGCGATAGGCCGCGATAAATTTCTTATTCGCCGCGTTTGGCAGGCTCTCGAAATAATTCCACGCGGCGTAGCTGCCCGCCACCAGTTGTGTCCCCATCGCGTGCGCCTCCTGCTCCGCGATGCTGAAGGAGACCACCGGCAGTTTCGACGGCGGCATGCCCGCCGCGGACGCCTGTTTGAAGAAAGAGACATTGCTATCGCCGTTCAGCGTGTTGAAGATCGCGTCCGGATGCGCGGCCCTGATCTTCGTGATCACGGAGCTGAAATCCGTGCCGCCCAGAGGAACGTATTCCTCGCCCGCCACCGTGCCGCCTCGCTGAACAATGTGCTTCTTCAGGATCAGGTTCGCCGTGCGCGGAAACACATAATCCGAGCCCAGCAGAAAAATCTTCTTGTAGCCCCGCTCGAACGCCCAATCCAGCGCCGGCAGAATCTGCTGGTTCGGCTGCGCCCCCGAATACATCACGTTCGGCGAGCATTCGTTGCCTTCGAATTGCACCGGATACCACAGTAGCGAATGAAACTGCTGGAACACGGGAACCATCGCCTTACGGCTCGCCGAGGTCCATCCGCCGAACACGGTCACCACCTTGTCCTGCTGGATCAGCTTTTGCGCCTTCTGCTGAAAAATTGCCGGCTCGGACGCCCCGTCTTCCACGATCGGCTGAATCTTTCGCCCGAGCACGCCCCCGGAAGCGTTCAGTTGGTCAATCGCCAGCAGCGTTGCATTCTTCACCGTCACCTCGCTGATCGCCATCGTGCCCGTCAGCGAGTGCAGCACGCCCACTTTCACCGCCGGGGCATTCTGCGCCATCCCCGGCGCAAGTTGAAAAAGCAGCCCCAATCCCAGTATCGCGGCCACGCAATAGCTAGCCTTGCCTAAAGCCCTGCGAATCCTTTGCTTCATCATCGGATACCTTCCTCCGTAAGATCTTGTGCGGCGATTCCGCCGGAACCATTGCAAGGCCGAGCGCCCCGAAACGGTCCTTGCGTCTTAGAACATCAATTGCGTTTGCAGCCACACGCGGCTCGCCCCGAATTTCGCGGCCGTAAACGTGTTGCCGTTCTGATAGGTGTACGCGGCTTGAATTTTTGCGTTGTGGCCGTGCAGGTAATAGTTCACGCCGATCGAATGCTCCACGGTGCGGTGATAGGGAAAGTTAGGTCCGGCAAAGTACGTGTTAACTTCGGTGGTGGGCAGCAGCGCGGCGTGGAGCCCGCCCCAGTTGATGCCCGAAATACGTTCGGCTATCTCGAAGCGCCCTGGCACTAGGTAGTACCCGGCCTGCTCGCCGTAGCCCCACGAATTATCCGAAGGCAGCCCGCCCTGCGGCGTGGTCTGGCGGAAGTAGCCGGTCGTCTGCAGCGTGAAGAGCTTGTAGCGGAACCCGAGCGTGCTGGTTGCGTTTACGGTTTTATCGCCGGCATTCGCGTTCTCGAACGCCGAAGGTGCGGCTACTGGATTGTAGGCCGCCGAAAACCATAGTGAGAGTTCCGGCTTCTGCGCCCCGTCGGGACTCGGGTCCGTCTCCACCCACCCATAAGGGGCCAGAATATCGAAATGGACGTTCCCGATCACCGCCACGCGGCTATTGAAGTTTTCCTGCCCGCCGGCATCGAGCGCGCGAACGCTATTACCCACCATCGCCGCGTACCCGATTCGCCCCGCCTGCCCGAACGCCTCCACGCCGATCGCCCGCGGCAGCACGAACGCGTATTCCGCCGTCGAAAGGTCCGCGAAGAGATAGTTCCCCGGATTGTCGTAATACTCGTACGAGTAGGGCGTCCAAAAGCGCCCGGCCTGCACCGTGAATTTCTGCGAAAAGGTTTTTGACGTGAACCAGTCGAGCATGCTGATTCCGTTTCCGTCGCCCGCTGTGCTTCCCTGGAATTGCAGAAAATATTTCCATGTGGGATCGAACGCCGTCCCGGAGAGGGCCATGCGCCCCAGAAACACGTCAAAGTTGTTGGTCCCGGCAGTCGACGCGCCCAGTGCCCCAACGTTCGCCTGCGGCTTAAATCCCGTATAGCGGATTTGGAAAAGCCCGTTGACGTACATCGAGTAGCTTTTGTCCTCGGTCGAAACGAAAAATCCGCTGTTGTAGATATCCGCGGGCGCGAGCCCCGTCGTCACGCCAGGCATCGTCTCCGCCCCGCGGCCCGCGATCAGGCCCACTGGCGCGAAATCCTCCGCCGAAGGCGAGGGATGTTCCAGCGCGTCCAGGCGCTGCTCGATGTCCCGCACGCGCGCACTCTCGTCCGCAAGCTGCTGCCGGATTTGATCGGTCGCCGTTGCCGGCGTACCCGTGTTCGCATCACCCAGCTTCTTTTGCAGCGCCTGAATTTCATCAAGCGCCTGCTGGATTTGCGCTTTCAGTGTGTTGATGTCGCTTTGATTTCGTGCCTGGGAGCGTTGGGGGGGCGTTGCGCCGTCGTCCGCGCGAAGCCCGGGCGCGGCGCAGAAAGCGAGAATGCATAAGAAGAATGCGGCGACTACACGAAGTGCGGCTCCGTCTGTTCTACAGAGTCGAATCATCAAGTCACTCCATTCGAAATTTGTCGTTCGCTTGCGCCCTGGATATATCCCGGTGCGCGATACCCTAAGACGAACGCGCCCGAACGTCCAATCGAATGTCTCAATCGCGTGGATTCGTTTCTTCAATTCGCGTGGAAAAAGGCGTAATACGGCGGGTAAGGACGATTCGAGGCGGTGAAAAAAGCGCTAGGTGCGCTGCGTCGCGAGCAGTTTCGCCCAGTGCGAGAGGTGATTCAGCGATTCGGCGTGCGTGTGATCGAGCTTCAGAGGCGTGATCGAAATCGCGGCGTCGCGAATGGCCGCGTGATCGGTGTCCGCCTCGATTTCATCCGTCAGCTTTTCTTCGTGCAGCCAGAAATAGCGCCGCCCGCGCGGATCGGCGCCGGCCTGCAGTTGATTCCGCGTGATCTTGCGCGATTGCCGCGTGAAGCGCACCGCTCCGTTCCAATCCTGCGGCACGTTCACGTTCAGCAGCACGCCGTCCGGCAAGCCTTCGCGAAGCACCAGCGGCGCCAGGTCGCGCGCGAATCGCGCCGCCGGCCCAAAATCGAATTCGCGCCCGCGGTACGCCACCGAAATAGCAACCGCCGGCACGTGATGAATCGCCGCCTCCATCGCTGCGCCCACCGTTCCCGAATAGTAGACGTTCTCTCCCGCGTTCCCGCCGCGGTTGATGCCGGAAATCACCAGCGCCGGCGGCTCTTTCAGCAGCGCATGAAACGCCAGAATCATCGCGTCCGCCGGCGTGCCGTCCACGGCGTATTCGCGCTCCGCGATTTCGTCCCAGTAAATTGGCTGCCGCAGCGTCACCGATTGCGCCGCGGCGCTGCGCTCGGTCAGCGGCGCCACCACGGTCACCTCGCCCGCGCCGCGCAATGCTTCAGCAAGCGCCCGCAGCCCCGGCGCATGGATTCCATCGTCATTCGTAATCAGGATATGAGCCATGCCAATCCGCGGAAGGGAACCGCCTCTCGAAAAATCGCGTGGATGAAAAAGATGGTCGGGACGACTGGATTTGAACCAGCGACCTCACGCACCCCAAGCGTGCGCGCTACCAGGCTGCGCCACGTCCCGACGGTCTACAACCGTGAACGAGCGTATCACTCGCGTTTCAGCAGGGTCAAGACGGCGAGAAGCTCTTCATGTAAATCGAGCAGAAACTTGCGATGCGCGCGCGAAGCCGGCTCGTATGGATGCGAGGCAGCCGGCTCGGCCATGGCGTCCTTGCCGCCTTTCCCTGCGGCCATGTCCGAAAGGTATTTGCGCGCCCCGGCGATCGTGAACCCTTCGTCGTATAGCAGCCGCTTGATCTCAAACACCGTTTCGATATCCTCGCGCCGATACAGCCGGTGCCCGCTCGGGCTTTTCACCGGTTGCAGAGCCGGGAATTCCGTCTCCCAATAACGCAGCACGAATGGCTTGGTGGCCGTCAGCCGGCTCACCTCGCCGATCCGAAAAAAGCTGTTTTCGGGAAGCTCCACTGCGGCTTGTACAGGGCTTGCCATGATCTTCTTCTCGTATCGTAGGCCGATTTTGCGGCCTGTCAACCCCGTCGCCCGCCCGGCCGAGCGCGATAAAACCCGCCGCGAATCGCCGTCCGAGCCGTCAATCCGCAACCTTCGAGATCGGCTCCGCGCTTTGCGCCGTCCCCGTCCCGCGCGCCGCCCGCGCATCCAGCAATTCATCCAATTCCTGCGGACGAATCGGCTTAGCCAGATATCCATCCATTCCCGCCGCGATGCAACGGTCGCGGTCGCCCTTCATCGCATGCGCCGTCAGCGCGATAATCGCCTGCCGCGCCTCCGTCCCTTTCTCTTTCTGCCGGATCGCCGCGGTCGCCTCGAATCCATCCATCTCCGGCATCTGCACGTCCATCAGCACCAGGTCAAACGCCTCCTTTTCCAACGCCTCCAGCGCCTCGCGTCCATTCGCCACCACCGCCACGCGGTGCCCTCGCTTTTCCAGCAGCCGCGTCGCCAGTCGTTGGTTCACCGGATTATCTTCCGCCACTAGCACGCGCAACGAAATCCCCGGCGCGCGCTCCCCGGCCAGCGAATAGCGCGTAATCAGCGGGATCGTCCCCTGCTGCGGCCGCGCCCCCAGCACGCGCGCGATAGCCTCGCGCAATTCTGATTGCCGGATTGGCTTCATCAGGTACGCCGAAATCCCCAGCGCGTTGCATTTTTCCGCGTCGCCTCGGTGCCCGGCGGAAGTCAGCATCATGATCCACGCCGCCGAAAGCTCCGTTCTCTGCCGGATTCGTTCGATCAGCCCGAATCCGTCCATATCCGGCATCAGCAGGTCCGTTATGATCAGGCTGTATGGCGCCCCGGCCACTCGCGCGCGTTCCAGCGCGTTCAGAGCCTCGGGCCCGCTTTCGACGCACACCGGCTTCATCTCCCATCGCTTCAGCAGTCCTTCCAGGATGCGCCGGTTCGTGCGGTTATCGTCCACCACCAGCACGCTCACGCCACGCAGCAGTTCCGGCGGCGCGACCGACCCAATCGCCACTTCTTTCGCCTCCGCCACTCCCACGCGCACCGTAAAATGGAATTTCGCGCCCGTCCCCGGATTGCTCTCCACCCAAATCCGTCCGCCCATCAACGCCACCAGCCGCGCGGAGATCGTTAGCCCCAGCCCCGTCCCGCCGTATTTGCGCGTCGTCGAAGCGTCCGCCTGCGCGAAGGGATCGAAGATCAGCTTCTGCTTCTCCTCCGGTATTCCGATGCCCGTGTCCGCAACGGTCAGATGCAGCACGCATTCCGGCTTCGCGCCCGCGCGATCCACCTGCTCCACTTCCACCTTCAGGCTCACCTCGCCTTCCTGCGTGAACTTGATCGCGTTCCCCACCAGGTTGATCGTCACCTGCCGCAGCCGGCTCGAATCCCCGCGCACGATCTCCGGCGCCTCCGCCGCCACGTCGCACAGCAGCTCCAGCCCCTTTTCGTCCGCCCGCAGCGCCAGCGTCTTCATCGTGCTTTCCAGCGAATCCCGAAGATTGAAATCCGCGAACTCCACTTCCAGCTTGCCCGCTTCGATCTTCGAAAAATCCAGAATGTCGTTGATCACGATCAGCAGCGCGTCCGCGGACGTCTTCACCGTCTCCATGAATTCCCGCTGCTCGCGCGTAAGCTGCGTGTCGAGCGCCAGGTCCGTCATCCCGATAATCCCGTTCAGCGGCGTGCGGATTTCGTGGCTCATGTTCGCCAGGAACTCGCTCTTCGTGCGGCTCGCCGTTTCCGCCGCTTCCCGCGCTTTCTCCATATCGCGATCCGCGCGCTTCCGCCCCGTGATGTCTCTCCCGATTCCCATGATGCCCGCCACGCTCCCGTGCTTGTCGCGCAGCGGCACCTTCGAAGTCGAAGTCCACTTGTCGTGCCCCTCCGCGTCCTGCGAAGCCTCTTCCTGGTTGAAGATCGGATGCCCGTCGCGCATGATGCCCTGCTCGTCTTTGTAATAGCTCTCCGCGAGTTCCTTCGGAAAGAAATCGAAATCGCTCTTCCCGAGCAGTTCGTCCGGCGATCCGCGCCCCAGCAATTCCGCCAGGCCTCGATTCGCCAGCACGAACCGGCTCCGCGCATCTTTCACGTAGATGTAATCCGGCACGCTGTCAATCAGCAGCCGCAGCAGCCGCCGCTCTTCGGAAAGCGACTCTTCCGCCGAAGCCTGCAGCCGCGCCAGCTTCGCGTACCGATCCATCAGGAAGTATCCCGGCAACGCCAGCGCGAGCCCCAGCAGCACCAGCGTCGTCGCGTGCACCTGCGAGGCGCTCAGGTGCGAGAAGACAAAAATCCCCAGCAGGTGATATCCCGCCAGCCCTCCCAGGACGATTATTGCCAGCCGCGCCATGATCCCCGCGCGAACGCGGCTCTGCTTCGAAACCAGCGTCCGCCGGTTTCTCCATCCGCTTGGCGTTTCTTGAGGTTCGGAAATCATGTGCCTCCTCGGCGGGCCCAGGCGAGAGGAGGCATGGCGCCACGGAACGAAATTCCGCTGTATCGGCCGGCACGCAATCGCGCCCAGCCGCAAGTAACTAGGAAGGGGGACTTCAGACTAGCAGCGGCCCGCCAGCCGGGCAATCCATCGCGCCCCGCATGTCTGCAAAGAGCAAACACCGCCCGGGGTTTTGATTTTCGGGGTGCCCCATGCTCGCTTTACGAGCGTGGGGTCTTTCGCGAAACGCGACCAGAGGAATGTAGAGATGTTGACGAGGAATCCGGCCACGCCGTCGCGCCCGCGGCGCGCAGGTTACTCGGCGGCGCGCGTCGCCACCGCTGCCTGCGCTTTTTCGCCGCTCTTGATTCGCGCAGCTTTGCCCTTGCGCGCGCGCAGATAATTCAGCTTGGCCCGCCGCACACGGCCCTGTCGCACCACGTCAATCTGGCTGATCATCGGCGAATGCAGCGGAAAAATCCGCTCCACGCCAATCCCGAAGCTCACGCGCCGCACCGTGAACGACTCGCCCAGCAGCTCGCCGCGCCGGCTCATCACCACGCCCTCGAACGACTGAATGCGTTCCTTGTCGCCCTCGCCTTCCTTCAGGCGCACGTGCACGCGAATCGTATCCCCGGGCCGAAAATTCGGACGGTCCTTGCGTAGCTGGGACTCCTGCGCTTTGGCGACAATCGGTTTCATGGCTTTTTCCCGGCAGACCCGCTCAGGTGGGGCCAGCACACTGCAAACAGGCGGCAATTATATCGAACTCAGCCCCTTCTGCCTACTCGAAATTGCGGGCAGGCCTGCCGCGCCGCACCCGCCGCCCACCTCACCTCACCCCGCCACTCCTCACAAACCTATCCAGCAGCAGCCGCGTAAGCCGCGCCTGATCGTGCCGCACCACCCCATCCTGCCGCAGCAGGTCGCCGACCACGTACCGCAATCCCATCGCATCCAGCTCCTCGAACGACGGCGCCACCGGCTCCGCCCCTCGCGCGCAGTAGCGCCTCAGCAGCCGCGGCGCCACGCGGCTTCGGTTGATCACCGCGCAATCGAATAGCCGCTCGCACGTGTGTGCGTAAATCGCCCTCACGTGATCCGCCACCGAGTAATGCTGCGTTTCCCCCGGCTGCGTCATCAGGTTCGCGATATACACGCACGTCGCCCTCGAGTGAACGATCACGTCCACCATCTGCTCCACCAGCAGGTTCGGAATAATGCTCGTGTAGAGCGATCCCGGTCCGATCAGCACCAGATCGGCCTCCCGAATCGCCTCCAGAACCTCCGGCACGGGGCGCACCCGCCGCGGCACCAGCCACACTCGCCGAATCGGCCGCCGCGACCGCGAAATATTCGTTTCCCCCGCCACCGTCGTGCCGTCTTCGAGTTCCGCCTCGAGCGTCACGTTCTGCGCCGTCGCCGGAAAAATTCGCCCCCGAATCGCCAGCACTTGCGACGAGACGCGCACCGCCTCCGGAAAGTCCCCGGTCACGGACGTCAGCGCGGTCACAAACAAATTCCCGAAGCTGTGCCCCGCCAGTCCCCGTCCCGTCGGGAAACGATATTGAAAGAGCTGGCTCAGCAGCGGCTCGTCCTTCGAGAGCGCCACCATGCAGTTGCGAATATCCCCCGGCGGCAGCACGCTGTAATCCCGCCGCAGCCGTCCCGAGCTGCCCCCGTCGTCCGTCACGGTCACCACGGCCACCAGGTCCGAAATCGGCCGCGCCACGCGCTCTTTCTTCCGCCCGGCCACGTGCTCTTTCAGGCCGCGCAGCACCGTGGATAGCCCTGTGCCGCCGCCCAGCGCAACCACGCGGACGGGCCGCGAGCGATGCTTGGTTGACTTGGATAAATTGTTCACGAAAGAAACGGAATCAGCCGCCCGAGCCGTCGCGCTCCGGATAGAGCAACTCGGTAAAGCGCGGGTCTTCCTGCAAGGATGAAAAATCCTCGTCGTTGCGCGCGTGATAGCGGTTTTCCGGCCGCAGGCGAATCGCGGTCTTCAGGTTTTCCATGGCGGAATCCGCTTCGCCGATCAGGCAATCTAGCGCCGCCATCGCGTACACAATATGATCCGCCTTCGGCGCGGCCTTGTGCGCGCGCTCCAGGTGTTCGCGGGCCTCGTCCCAGCGCCCCAGGTTCATCAGCGCCACGCCACGCGCGTAATGATCCTCCGCGCCCTTCAACACCGGCGCCGGCGGCCGCGACATGCGCTGCTCGCAGATTTTCAGGTGCATCTGCGCGCGGTCCGATAGTTCCTTGCTCGGCCCGCCCACCACGCGCTCCAGCGATTGCTTCGCGCGCAGGAACTTCTGCTGTTGAAAATAGCCCAGCGCCTCTTCGTAAAGTTTCAGTTGTTGTTGCTTGGCCGGCGCGTCCGGATCGGGCGCCGCAATGCGGGCCTTCGCGCCTCCTGCCAAGCCTTTGGAATGTAATGGGTTACGGCTGCCTCGCGACGCCTCTGCGGATGGACTTGCTCGACGCTTCACCGCTACCCTCGCCCAAACGTAAGTCAAACCATAGCAAAATCAACCCACCCCCGTCAACGACTCCCGTAGCAGCCCCGCCGCCCCGCAGCAGCCTCAATTGGATTGGCGCAAAGAGCGTCGATTTCTGCGTCGAACGGCGGAGATTAACATGCTTATTCTGATGGGATAGCGGAAGCGGCCAGGTCTACGCAATACGCTAAGCCGGACCAGTTTGCCAAGCTTGGGGCCGCGGCCTATTCCCGAACGCATCATAGCCGAACGTCTGCGCCCACACGCTGCCGCAATTCACGCTCGCAATCCGCGCGAGATCATCGTGCGTGTACGCACAGTTCTGCGTGTCTCCGCTGTAGAAGGGATCGACGGTATCCTGCTCGGCGAGCGACCCATTCGCATTCCACGTCAGCGTGCCCACCAGCGACTGACCCGCCACGTTGAAGCTGTACTGCGTCATTCGCCCCGTGTTCGGATCATATTGGTAGCCGTCGCTATTGCCCGAGCCAAGCGTCACGGATGTTGGCTGCGACGCTGCATTGTAGACCGTCCGGCACGCGCTGCCGAAACTCGTCCCGACTCACGGAATTGAAGCACTGCATCATTTCTGCCTCTGGATCAGATTTAAGCGACAATCGTCAGGAATGAACGGGCGAATCTTGGGCGGGAAGAGAATGCTACCGTAGATACCCGAAAGCGCGCCCAAAATCAGCCACACTACGAAGGCGGATGGAGGCCACAAGAACCAAGGGCCAATGCGTAACCCAAGAACTATGGCGCAGGCAAGCAAGCCCGTTCCGAGTTCCTCCAGACGGGCATGCGCTCGGGATACACATAGCTGCGATTCACACCTCCGACAAACAAAAAATCTGCCAGGAGCAACCTTGACGTCAAAGTTCGGAATATCTGCACCGCAAACCGGGCAGGGAAAGACTACGCTCCAGGGGTGCCGCAGCTTGTCAATAAAGGTCACACCGCCTCACCCTGGATGACTAATTTTGAGTGTTGTCATAAATCCATTCGCTGGCCTTCACCGTACCACCACATGCCACCCCAGCCGTCCCAGTAATTCCG
>Ga0134126_10000540_pt1 | contig 48235 bp, 37 predicted proteins | sample KB31752_FD_96881 | JGI IMG/M metagenome (GOLD analysis project Ga0134126, IMG submission 96881) | Terrestrial soil microbial communities with excess Nitrogen fertilizer from Kellogg Biological Station, Michigan, USA - KB3-175-2 | ecosystem: Environmental > Terrestrial > Soil > Unclassified ...
CCGCCGCCACCTCCAGATGAGGCACTCACAACGACGCTGACGGCTGCTGATGTGCCAGTGGCGCCGGTGTTGTCAGTTGCCACAGCTGTGACTGCGTAGCTGCCTTGCGCGACGTTCATCCAGGTAATGCTGTATGGGGCAGCAGTGGCTGTCTCGATCAGCGTAGTTCCTTGAAAGAAATCGACCTTAGTAATAGAACCGGCGGTATCACTGGTTGACGCAGTGAGAGTGATGTTTGCTGGCGCCGTGAAGGTGGCGCCTGCAGCGGGAGCCGTTATCAGCGCCGTAGGACCGCCGCCGCCGCCCGTACCACCCGCGCTGCAGGTTCCGAGCAGCTGGTACCAGTTGCAGGACGGGCAATAGTTGGGGGCCGTTCCCCAGATCGTAGTGGTAGCGGAGTACAGGCTACCTTGGAAAACGAGGTGATCGCCCCCGTTGTAGATGGTCGAAGCGTTCCAGTTGGCGACGCCCACGCAACTCACTGTTTGTGCGTGGGCGCCAATCGAGATACACATGAGCAATAACACGCCCAGCAGGGCGCGTATTTTGAGCCGGGGATTCATGGGTGCCTCCTTGGCGACAGAGGGGAAGTTTCCTGACGGCTAGACAATACCAGTATGGAACCACTGTGTAACAACTGGCAAACCAACGGATCGGCGCTGTCAATCGTTTCGCTTTGCAAATACGAACGTGGTTAGCGGTTGCGGGCTTTGAGCATTGCTTGTCCGTCACTTGCAATGCGGATCTTCGTCCGTCGTAGCCCTACGTCCTGTCGGCGACGGTGGACTGCCGGAGTAGAACGTCTCCGGATCGGTCTCATGGACAAACTCGGCGGCCAATGTCTGCGCCGACTTAGGTCCATTGGCACGTTGTTCCGCTGTCAGTAGCGGCACGGTCCTTCGCAAAGCCTTCCACGCAGCTGTGGGGGCTGCACCGAACTCTCGGCTCGAGTCCTGTTTCTTGCGCACGTCCAACCAAAAGGCGGCCTGTAGCAGGTCATGGCCCAGCAGATCCTGGGTGGTGGACACCGCCTGCCGGGCGCGCTGCATCTTGATGCGAGTCTGAGCCTGAAGGTCCTCGACAGTGCCCTTGATGGCGCTGCCGAAAGGCGCCACCGGGTTCATGAGACTTTGGATCTCCTGTTGCAGGTCCGGTGTCGTGTAGCCACCGCTGTCGGGAGGAATGTCGGGCAGTATCTTCGCGGGCTCGACCGCTGTAAAAAAGGCGCTGGTGAATCGATCGATGCGGAGCATGACCGCTATATCGAGGTTCGCAAGCGCGATGACAAAGTTCTCGGTCTTGTTGGCCATGGGGTAAGGATCCCAGTTGGCATTGGAGACGATGTAGCCGTGCTGTCCGTGGCTCTGCGGGCCCCCCTTCACAAAGTACTTCATCATCTGCGGCGTGGCGAGCTCCCACGAATCCTCCGGTCCCATGCCGACATGTACCGCCGGGTTGTGATCCGAGGAGTTGGCTTGAAACAACACCGCATCGCGAAGCGCAGCCCATTCCTCCCACGCTGATGCCGCGCGGATCGAGGATGCTCGCAGGCTCTCAGGGTCCTGGATGATGCGGGCGTCGGCGTTGAACAGGTAACTGCCTTTGAGCATGTCGAGCACGCGGCCAGCGTCCCAGTTCAACCATTGACCGGGACGGTCACATTGAACTACGAGGCTCAGTGGTGTGATGCTGCTGTTCATGCCGTTGAGGTCCATCGCGTAGATGAGGTCCGCCCATTCCAACGCGCGGCGCGCGTCGTTGACGATGAGCGCCGCCTGTCCGGTGGCGTAGGCGTTACTGCTGGTGAGCGCGTTCTCATCGGCTGCGAACGGTTGGAGTGGCTCGAGGCCGGCCCGGGCCAGGGCCTTCGCCGCCGGCATGCGTACACCTTGGTAATACGCTTCGCCGGCACCCACCATGACCCCTGCGATATTTCCCAGTTGGGCGAGGTCACCCTCTCCGACTGTGCCCCGCGACTGCATGACTGGTGTGATCCGTCTGTTGAGTAGCTCAATCAGCATCCGGGAAAGTTGCGGGCTGGGAGCGTTGAAGCTCATGCCATTGGCGCGCACGACCATGGTCGCGCGGACAATTTCCTCTGAGTCGACTTCGGGACCGAATCCAGCCAGGGCGCCGAGGCGGAAGCGCTCCAGCTGTCGGGCTTCCAGTTTGGGCTTGTTAGTGGGGGAGGTGGCGTCGCCTTCGAAGAGGATGGTTTCTCGTTGGGCACCGGTGCCGCGGTTGAACCAGTAGACCGGCATGCCTTCGGTGGTGGCTTCCAGGAGGAGGCCGTAGTTGTCGGCCTCGCGCTGGCTGGCTGCGGGGCTGAGTTGCACTTTGGCGCCGTAGCGTGCGACGGCCACGATCTGCTCGATGGTCAGCTCGTGGCCAGTGAGTGTGATGGTCTGGCTGGCGGAGGAAGGGGTGATTGCGGTATAGGCCGTAGCGGGGGTGGGGCGCAGACTGACAATCAGGGCTGCGCCGATTGCCACAACGAGAGCGTCAAGCCGAGTCATTTAGAGCTTTCCTCAGCGGTTCGAGCCAGGGCTCGAAGTGGCGCCACTGCTCGAGTCCCTCTTTGAAGATAGGACGCCGCACCTGCTCCGAGCTGGCTGTCCGGACACTGCGTTGTGTTTTCCAAAACTCCAGACACTGCGGCTCGAATTCCAGTCCGCAGTGATCGAGGATGCGCCGCACGTGGGTCTCGAGATCATCGACGAGCGCTTCGTGCTGGATCCGCAGTACCTTGCCGGGCAGAACCGCGTCCCAATGCCGCATCAGGCGCACATAGGCGCGGTAGTATCGGCCGATGTCATCCAGGCTGTAGGTAAACTCCTGGCCGCTGGCGAACAACTGCTTGAAGTTGCTGAAACAACAGGCCATGGGCTCACGGCGCGCGTCGATGATCCGCGCGTTTGGCAGCATCAGATGCAGCAGCCCCACGTGCCGGAAGTTGTTAGGCATCTTGTCAATGAAGCGCGGCTTGCCGGTAGCGCGCAGCACGCGTGTGTCCTCGAGGTACTTTTCCCCGAACTCCCGCAGCTGCTCGGGCGATAATTCTGCCAGTACTCCCGGGTACTTCGATCTCTCGGTGTTGCCCTCACGGCCGGAAAGATGCAATGCCAGGCGCGGAATCTCCGCGAGCTCCATTGTCCCCTCGACCTGAGAGTGCGAGGCCAGGATCTGCTCGAGCAAGGTCGAGCCCGCCCGTGGCAGTCCGACGATGAAAATCGGATCGTTGCGGCTGCAGCCGCTGCCGCGACGCGCGGCGAAGAGCTCGGCCGTGCAAACTTCTTCCTGCCGTCGGGCGGACTGTTCGAAGCTGCCGATGTCGTAGCGCGTCTCGCTGCGCTTCAGAGCGTTGCCCCGCTCGTAGTATTCAAACGCTTCTGCATAAGCGCCTGCATCTTCCAACGCCTTACCGAGGGCGAAATTCAAATGGTAACGATCGGCGAGTGCCGTGGATGGGGCGTGGGCGTGCTCGCGCATGCGCGCGATCTCATGGTCGCCGAAGCGATATGTTTTCAGATTCGCCAGACTCCAGTAGGCGTCCCCGAAATCCGGCTGCACGGCGGCGGCCTTTTGGTAGGCTTCGATGGCTTGCGATTGGCGTCCCATGGTTTTCAGCGCATGGCCGATCGACAGATGCAGATCGGCCGCATCCGGGTTGCCCTCGAGCAGGTCCCGATAACTCTGTAAGGCCTCTTCATGGCGCCCGAGACCGACCCAGGCGTTCGCCTGCGTCGTACGGTAGCCGCGATGTTGGGAGTCCATGGCCAGCAGTTTTCCGGTCTGCGTCAGTGCCTCGGGAAATTTGTGACGCTGCAGCAGGACATCAGCGTACTCGAACCGTGCGGCGTGATAGTCGGGTTGCGCCACGAGTATGCTCTCGAGCAGATACTCGGCGTCGTCCAGGACGCCGAGCTGCACCCCGATGCGTGCCAGCAGGCGCATCCCTTCGATGTCGGTCGGGTGGCTCAAGAGGTAGTGGCGAATGAGATCCTCGGCCCCGTAGACATCGCCTTCCGAGAGAATGTTTGTCGCGCTCACCACCGGCGGTGCGAGGCTCGTCAGTTTCGTGGCGTTGGCAGCGGCCAGGCGCGAGCTCTCAGCATCGCCAATGGAGGTGTACAAGGCCGCGAGCGCCTTCCAACTCGCGATCAATGTGGTGTTGCGAGCAACCGCCTGTTGATAGGCAGCGATCGCGGCACCGGTCTCACCCACTGCCCTCAGGCAGTGGCCGCGCTCCTGGAACAGGCGGCCGTAGTCCGGATGGAGCGTCTCGAAGCGCTCGAGGGTGCGCAGTGCATCGGCAATTTTGCCCAGATAGCGCTGACTGACTGCCAGCAGGTACAGGACGTCCCGATTTTCGGGGACTTCGGCGAGCAGGGTATTGGCGTCGTCGACGCATTGCGCGAACTGGCGTTTTTCAGCCAGTTCGCGCAGGCGTACAACTTCCAGCTCAATCCGCGATGCCAAATCCGACCTTACTTCTTCCCCGCAAACCTGTAGCTGAACCGCACACCCAGCGTCCGGGGACGGTTGACGGTCACCGACTTGTACCACTGGCGATAGTTCGAATACAGCTGTGCCCGGGTATCGGTGATGTTCTCACCATACGCTTCCACCATCCAGGCGTCTTTGACCGTTCCGATGGCGGCGTCGTACGTGGTAAACCCCGGGTTGTCGTAGTTGATGGAATTGCCTTGCAGGTCCTTGGTCAAGGTATCGGTGGACGAGAGGGAATGGGCCTGATGGACCGCACCGATCTGGGCGTAAGGCAGATAGTCGCCCAGGGTCATGTCGTAGCGCAGACGGATGTTCATCTGGAACGGTGGCGAGCCTGCGAGCGGCTCGCCGACGGTGCCGGTCGGATTACCCAGGCCAATAGCGGTCCAATTGATCGTCTGGCCCCTGAGGGGGCCCTCTGTGTACACCAGCCCGGCAGCCTTCACCAGCTCGCTGTGATTCCAGGACGCCCCGCCAGCGAGGGTGAGCTCGCGGGTGATGCGTGCCGTCAACGTGGTCTCGAGCCCTTTGACCCGGTAGTCGCTGCCGTTGGTGGTGAATGTGAGGTTGCCCGTCACGCCCGGATCGAACAAGGCGATCTGTACGCCTTTCCAGTCTTCGCGATAGATCGCGCCATTCCACTGGATGCGGTGGTCCCACCACTCGGTCTTCCACCCGACCTCGTTGTTCGTCAGGTAGTCCGGCGCGAACGCTACAGGGGGTGACCAGCCTCCCGTCAACGGGGAGGTGGTCTCGACCGAGTTCGGTCGGTTGAAGCCCCCGGCGCGGAAGCCTTGCGACCAGGTGTAGTACACCATCTGGTCTGGCGTGACGTGCCAGGTGAGGTTGGCGCGACTCCTGAAGCCCTTGTAAACCTTGTCCAACCCCAGGGAATCGAGGTTCGTGAAGTTGGAATGGTTGACACACGGCTGGGTCGGCGTCGCCGTGCCGGAGAAGTCCTTACAGCCGAAACTGCCTACGACGGCACCCTTCTCATCGGTTTCAATGCGGTAGTAACGCGTACCGCCGGTCAGGGTCAGCACCTTCGGAATCAGATCGAAGTCGACTGAGCCGAACAGAGCCTTTTGGGTGTAGCCGCGTTTGATGTCGTCGGTGAAGCCGACGTTGTCGCCGCGGACGCCCGGATCGTTGACCGACGGCAGCTCTGGGACGAGCACCGCACCCGGGGTTTTGTAGGTCACCGGATGTCCGCTGGGGAGCAGCGCAGAGCCGTTGAGTGTGTAGTAGCCGGTCGGGGTGGCGATATTGCCGAAGTACGGGGTGGCGCTCTTGTACAGCCAGTCGACCACCTCGTTGATACGGTACTTCTCGTAGAATGCGCCGCCGATGGCGCGGAGCCGCCAGTCATCCGGGGTGCTGAGGCGCAATTCGTGGCTGATGTGCGTATTGCGCTCGACGTCATGCCAGGTTGAGCTGGGCGAGAAGCACTGGGACTGTCCGGTCGTGGACGTGCCCGCGCTCACGCACTGGTAGTAGTTGGCATATTTGCCGCGCGTGTAGTTGGTGTAGTCCGCGACCTGGTTGACGTTGCGAACCAGGTAGCCGCCGGTGTAAACGGCCTTCAGCGGGCCAACGCGCCCGTTGAGGGTCCAGGCGGTGCTTTCGAACTTGTCCTTGTTGTAAGAGGGGTTGTACAACTGCACGGTCAGGTCCGGCTGCGGGATGCCGGCTGAGCTGATCTGCTGCTCGGCGAACACCCCGTCGGCCTCCATGTTCTGATAGGACTGGGTGAGCAGCACGTTCCAGTCTTCATTGATTTTGTACAGAAGTTCCCCGCGGATACCTTTGTAGGTCACCGGGTTGATGGCATTGGCGACCAGGTTGCTGTTGCTGACCGTCGCGCAATTGGCGGGGCAGGCGTGATACTGATAAGCGGCGCCCGGCTCGTTGGGTCCGCGTGCGAAGGTGCCCGGAATGTTGTTGATGTACCCGCCGCGGCTCTCGTTATAGATCACGGCTCGGGCTGCGAGCGTATCCGGGAGCAGCGGCAGGTTGATCATCGCGTCGAGCTGGTTGCTGGGGTCGCCGTGGGCGGTGGTGGAGTAACCCGCGTTGACGTTCGCCTCAGTCACATCCAGTTTCGGCTTGTTGGTGATGTAACGCACCACGCCGGCCTGGGCACCGGCGCCGAACAGGGTGCCTTGCGGGCCTTCCAGAACCTCGATGCGCTCCATGTCGGCGGCGTAGATGTCCAGATTTCTGGCAGGCAACTGGCCGGACTGGTCATCCAGATAAATGGCGACGTTGGGAAATCCACCCACCACGCCCGAGCCCTGTATGGCGCCCACCGCGGCCGCGAGGCCACGCATGTAAATGTTGCTCTGGCCCGGGCCGCCGCCTTGGGAGGTCACGTTTGGCAGATACTTCACGTAGTCGTCGAACGTGGTCACATTGAGCTGTGACAGCGTCTCGCCGGTGAGGGCCTGCACCGTGATGGGCACGTCCTGGATGTTTTCCGAGCGACGCTGCGCCGTCACCACAACCTCGCTGATTCCCAGACCCGGCCCCGTATCGGCGTCGGCGGGCGCAGCAGCAAATGAGGTAGCAGAGTGAGCGGACAGGATGGCGGCGACAGCGCAGTAGACCTTGTGGTTTGCTTTCAAGCTGGTCTCCCCCGACTTTTTAATAATCATTCGGTAGAACCGCTGGCCTCCCCAGGCCCGTCTTTAAAAGACAGGCTCCTGCTCCAGCTCGCTCATGTAGCGCACGGGCAACACGCGGTGCCCGAAGTCTCTACTCTAAGCTTTCACGCGCCCAGTGTCGCAGCAAGCGGAAAAAAATCATTACGCTATGCAAAAAAGTGATGCCTGCTTTCGCCGGGACACACCGCGCGGTGAGCGCCACACGGCGCAATCGCAACATACTGGCGACCTCCCGAAATGAACGCCCGCGACATCACCGCTGTATGGGCGCGCCGCCGGCGGTCCCATCACTAAGGACGCGGGAAGCGGGCCTCAGCCTCGAGGTCGTTGAGCTCCCGGTCGTTGCGGATGTACTGCCGGCTGGCGTCGCGAAGAGGTTGGAAGTCCCAGGGCTGATGGCGACCCTGGCGCAGAGCAGCATAGACGAGATGGCGTTGCCGTTGGCTCGCCAACACCGCCTCATGGAGGGCGGGCAACTTCCAGCGCCGCGCCACCTCGGTGCGAAATTCGGCCAGGACCCCTTCGCCGCCGGGCGCGGGCTGTGCAGCAAGATTGACCGTCTCGGTCGGATCAGCGACCAGGTCGTAGAGTTGGTCGGGATCGGCGGGCGAGTGGACGAACTTGTGGCGGCCGCGCCGTATCATCACTATCGGCGCAATGGCTCCTTCCGCCAGATATTCACCGAGCACTTCTCCAGGTGCAGAGCCGAGGCCGCGCAGAGCGGGCAGTAAACTGTGGCCGTCAGGAGTTGCGGCGTAGGTTGGAGCCGATCCGCCGTGAGTAATCTCGGCGATGGTGGGCAAAAGATCGACGAGGGATGCGTGCTCTTTCACGCGGCGAGGCTTGAAGCGGCCGGGAGCGTGCACGATGAGGGGAATGCGGCAGGCCGGCTCGAAAAAGCTCATCTTGTACCAGAGGCCGCGCTCGCCCAGCATGTCGCCGTGGTCCGCCAACAGCATGACAATCGTATTGTCAGCAAAGCGCGCCTCGTGCAGGGTGTTGATGAGGCTCCCCACCTGGTCGTCCACGTACGATACCGCACCATAGTATGCCCGGCGGGCGGCAAGCACCTGGGTCCGCGCAGGCCTCTGGAGTCCGAGGCCGATGACGTGACGTACGCGAGTTGAATGTGGGTCCTCATGCCCGGCGAGGTCGCCAACGCGCGGCGTGTCGATCTCGCCATCCTGGTAACGGTTCCAGTAGGTTTCTGGGACTACGTAAGGGTCGTGCGGATGAGTGAGCGAGGCAACCACGCAGAATGGCCGCCGGTCCCGACTGCGCGCGAGGTCGAACAACTTCTGGCGTGTTGCGGTGACGACTTCATCATCGAAGTCAATCTGGTTGGTCCGTGTACACGGACCGGCCTGCGTGACCGAATCCATGGTGTGATACCAACCCGGCCGCTCCTCGAAACGGGTCCAATCGGGGGTCCAGCCGAAGTCCGCCGGGTAGATGTCGGTTGTCAGCCGCTCTTCATACCCGTGTAGCTGGTCAGGGCCGCAGAAGTGCATCTTGCCGGCCAGCACTGTTTGATAGCCCGCGTGGCGCGCATAGTGGGCGAAGGTTGGCACCGCGGCGGCGAATTCAGCGGCATTGTCGTAAGCGCCGATCTTCGCAGGCAGCTGCCCGGCCGAGAAGGAAAATCGCGATGGCGCGCACAGCGGGCTGTTGCAGTAGAAGGAATCGAAGACCACCCCCTCGGCGGCGAGTCGATCGATGTGCGGCGTGCGGGCAACGAGGCCGCCGTAGGCCCGCAGCGCGCCCGCGGTCAACTGATCGGCCATGAGAATGAGGAGATTGGGACGGTCGGCCATGGATGTTTCCTTTTAAAGGTTGCGGCGCGCTCCGAGATTGAATGGATGCGACGCGCGGGATGACTTTTTTCGCTACCCGCATGCGGTTTTTGACCTTGGACGTGGGCGCCGGTTGTGAAAGGCTTACCTGCATGAGCCCCATACCGCAGCTGGCGCAGGTGCGCCAACACCTGGAGCCCCTCCTGAACGCGCGCAAGTCCGGCTTCGCCTTGCCGGGTGAGTTCTTCACGGATGAGACCTTGTACGCGACCGAGTTGCAAGCAATCTTTGCCCGCCATTGGCTGTTCGTGGCCTCGGAGCCCGAGATCCCGGAGGCGGGCGACTACCGGACCTTCCAGATCGGTCCGTACCCGATTTTCATTCTGCGCCAGGACGACGGGTCGATCAGTGCCTTTCATAACACCTGCCGCCACCGCGGCGCACGGGTGCTGCAACAACCGGCAGGAGTGGTCGGGGCGCGTCTGGTCTGCCCGTATCATCGTTGGAGCTATGACACCACAGGTCGCGTCATCGGCTGCGGCGGCTCCGGCGATTGCGGCGGTGCAACCGATCTGCGTTTGAAGCCCGTGCATGTGCGGACGTTGGCTGGTCTCATCTTCGTGTGTTTGGCCCAGGAGCCGCCGGAAGACTTCACTGATATGGCGACGCAGATGTCGGCCTATCTTGATCCTCACACGTTGCCGCGCACCAAGATCGCGCGACAGACGGATCTCATCGAGGAGGGCAACTGGAAGCTCACCATCGAGAACAATCGCGAGTGTTTCCATTGTGGCGGCCACCCGGAGCTGCTGCGCTCGCTGTTCCATTTTCTGGGCGATGTCTCCGCAGAGTCGCTTACGGAGGAAGAGCGCGTAACGTGGCGACGTTACGAGTTGGCGCGCGAGCGAGCATTGCAAAGTTGGGAGCGAGCGGGAGTTCCTTGGCAGCGCATCGAGTTGCTTCACGGGCGGGCGACCGGGTTCCGTGCCGAACGGCTCGTACTGGAGGGGCACGGAGAATCCATGACATTGGACTCGAAGGCCGCGTGTCGTCGGTTGTTGGGTTCATTCACGCAGGCCGGGCTCGGCACCTTGCACTTGCACGTGCAACCGAATGCCTGGTTCCATTTTCTCAGCGATCACATCGTGACGTTCTCTGTCCTGCCTCTTGGGCGCGAACGCACGTTGGTGCGCACGACATGGCTGGTCCATGCGGACGCTGAGGAAGGCAAAGACTACGAGCTGGCTAATCTGACGGGGGTATGGCAGGCCACGAACGAGCAGGATGCGGCCTTTGTGGCGCAGACCCAGCGCGGGGTGTCCAGCCCGCAGTACGAGCCCGGACCGCTGGGCAGCACGGAATTCATGGTCGATTACTTCCATCGCTGGTACGAGGAGCGCATGCGCGCGGCATTGCAGCTCTGAGCGCGGCTGGCCGCGCTGGTTAATGGCGGGCGCCCAATTCTAAAGATAACTTCAGGTGGCTTGAGCCGGTGCGCTGCCCTCGAGCGACGGACGATGTGGCGTTGTGGCCGCAGTCGCGGTATGTTGCTTCGCGGGCACGTATCCGTGCTCCTTCGCACCGCCCGAGCCTGAGCCAGCACCTGCATGTGGATCGTCAATGTCGCGCTACGGCGGCCGTATACCTTTCTGGTTCTGGCGATTCTGATTCTCCTCCTGGGTGTGCTGGCGATCCTGCGCACCGCCACCGATATTTTCCCCGCCATCAACATCCCCGTGGTGGCGACCATCTGGCGCTACTCGGGCCTGCAGCCCGAAGAGATGGCGACCCGCATCGTCCTGCCCAACGAGCGCATCGCCCAGACTTCCGTCAACGATGTGGAGCACACGGAGTCGCAGTCGCTCAACAGCATCGCGGTGGTGAAGTATTTCTTTCAACCGAACGCCGATGAGCGCATGTCGTATGCACAGATCACCGGCGTCTCGCAGTCCCAGCTGAAGGGGCTGCCGCCGGGCACCACGGCGCCGTTCATCCTGGCGTACAACGCCTCCACCGTGCCGATCATTCAGCTCGCGCTCTCGAGCGATGAGCTTTCCGAAGCCCAGATTTTCGATGCGGCCAATAACACCATCCGTGTAGCTCTGGCTACCGTTGCCGGCGCCTCCATTCCCTATCCGTATGGCGGCAAGCAGCGTCAGATCCAGGTCGACCTGAATCCCCAGGCGTTGCGGGCGAAAGGCCTTTCCGGGAGCGATGTGACCGCGGCGATTGCCGCGCAGAATCTGATCCTGCCGGCCGGCACGCAGAAGATCGGCGACCTCGACTACTACATCGGAATCAACGCCAGCCCCAGGACGGTCGAGGAGCTGAACGATCTGCCGATCACCGCCAAGAACGGCACAGTCGTCTATGTCCGGGACGTGGCCCACGTGCGCGACGGTGCGCCACCGCAAACGAATATCGCCCGCCTCGGGGGGCGCCGCGCCGCATTGATGACCGTGCTCAAGAACGGCAGCAGCTCCACCCTCGATGTCATCAATGCCATCAAAGCCAGGTTGCCGCAGATTCGTGAGCAGGTGCCGTCGCTGCGGATCCAGCCCATCGGTGACCAGTCCATTTTTGTGGAGGCGGCGATCTCCGGCGTGGTGCGCGAGGCGACCATCGCAGCGTGCCTGACGGGGCTGATGATCCTGCTGTTTCTGGGGAGCTGGCGCAGCACCCTGATTATTTTCATTTCCATCCCGCTGTCGATTCTGGCCTCCATTGCCTGTCTCTCGGCCCTGGGAGAGACCATCAACATCATGACCCTCGGCGGCCTGGCACTGGCGGTCGGGATCCTGGTCGACGATGCGACCGTGACCATTGAGAACATCAATGCGCACCTGGAGGAGGGGCAGGAGGTCGAGGAGTCGATTCTGAAGGGGGCGCACCAGATCGCGCTGCCCGCCCTGGTGTCGACCTTGTCGATCTGCATCGTGTTCGTGCCGATGTTCATGTTGGCGGGCATCGCGAAATATCTGTTCATACCGATGGCCGAGGCCGTCGTGTTCGCGATGTTGGCGTCCTATCTGTTGTCGCGAACCTTGATTCCGACGTTGTCAAAATATTGGCTGCAAAAACATCCGGGCCGGGTCAGTCTGGGCGTGGATGCGCAACCCCATGAGGGTGAGGTATCGGAAGCGAGCGTTGCATTGGCAATTGATGAGCGTGAGGCCGAGCGTGCGTCCCTCGAGAGTCAGAGGCGCAAGTCGCGGGGCGCACTGGCCCATCGGGCGATGGTGCTGCTCGCGGCACCTTTCGATTGGCTGCGACGCTTCCAGCGCGGTTTCGAGCATCACTTCCAGCGTGCGCGCGTTGCGTATCATATTTTGATGGAGGCGGCCCTGCGGGGCGGCTCGCGCTTTGTACTCCTGTTCCTTGGCGCAATGGCGGCCTCCGCCATCCTGGCGTTTCCCCTGGGGCCGTCGCTGCCGGGCCTGGGTCAGGACTTCTTTCCCAGGGTCGATGCAGGTCAGCTCAAATTGCACTTCAGAGCCCGCAGCGGGCTGCGCATCGAGGAAACGGCCGCTTTGTGCGATGCGGTCGAGGCCAGGATCCGTCAGGTAATCCCGTCACGGGAGTTGGAGAGCATCGTCGACAACATCGGGCTGCCGTACAGTGGTATCAACACCGCCTACAGCACCTCCGCCCCCACGGGGCCCAATGATGCCGACATCTTTGTTTCGCTCAAGCCCGGTCACCGTCCCTCGGAGGATTACGAGCGTGCGCTGCGGCGTACTCTGGCTCTGGACTTCCCCTCGGTGAGCTTCGCATTTCTGCCGGCGGACATTGTCAGCCAGACACTCAACTTCGGCATTCCGAGCCCGCTGGATATCCAGATTTCCGGCGAGAATGTGGCCGGAAATCGGGCCTACGCCGAGGAGGTGCTGCAGAAGTTGCGCGCTATCCCGGGGGCGGTGGACCTGCACATCCAACAGACCTTCGACTATCCGAAGCTTCAGGTCGAGGTGGATCGGACCAAGGCTCAGCAGCTCGGCCTGACACAGCAGGACGTTGCATCCAACATGCTGGTGTCGCTCTCGGGCAGCTTCCAGACCTCACCGTCGTTCTGGTTCGACCCGACGAGCGGCACCGAGTACAGCGTCGTGGCACAGACCCCGGAGCACGCGTTGGATAGCATCAACAAGTTGCAGCAGACTCCCCTGACTACCGGCTCCGCCGGTAATGCGGGTGCGCAGATGCTAGCCAATGTCGCGACGATCCATCGCGAGGTAGCCGCGGAGGTCGTCAGTCATTACGACGCCCGCACAGTATTGGATATCTACGGCAGCACCCAGGGTACCGATCTGGGCTTCATCGCGACGCAGGTCAATAGGATTCTGGAGGAGACCCGCAAGGACGTGCCGCGCGCCACGCAAGTCACGGTGCGGGGCCAGGTGAAAACCATGACTGACTCGTTCAATGGCCTGTTGCTCGGCCTGTTGGGCGCGGTGGTGCTGGTGTATCTGCTGATCGTGGTCAATTTCCAATCCTGGCTCGATCCATTCATTATCATTACGGCGCTGCCTGCCGCGTTGGCCGGAATTGTCTGGATGTTGTTCCTGACGCATACGACAGTGAGCGTGCCGGCGTTGACCGGCGCCATCATGTGCATGGGCGTGGCCACCGCTAACAGCGTGCTCGTGGTCAGTTTCGCGCGTGAGCGTATGGACGCCGGCGACGACGCGTTCACCGCGGCCTCGAAAGCGGGGTTTGCCCGATTCCGGCCTGTGATGATGACCGCGCTCGCTATGATCATTGGCATGATCCCGATGGCGTTGAGCCTCGGCGAGGGCGCCGAACAGAACGCGCCCCTCGGACGTGCCGTCATTGGCGGGCTGATTTTCGCCACCGTGGCGACTTTGTTCTTCGTGCCGTCGGTGTTTGTCCTGATTCACGGGCGCAAAGCCAACAGCCTGCAAAAGGGAACCTGATGCCCGACTCCGCCCAGCCCTCGCAAGGGGATGAACTCCTGCATCGCGTCCGGCGCTTTCTGTGGATTTTGCTGATTGTCGCGGTGGTGCTCGCCATCTGGGGCGTCGTCAGCCGGGTGCGGGGCCGCGACAGGGTGGGTGAGGAAACCGCCCAGAATGCGATTCCAGTGGTGTCGGTGGCAAAACCCCACCACAGCCCGCCCACCGACGAGCTGGTCCTGCCGGGCGATGTGATGGCGTTTATTGAAGCGCCCATCTATGCCCGCACCAACGGGTACCTCAAGTCGTGGGAAACCGATATCGGGACTCCGGTCAAGAAAGGGCAGTTGCTGGCGCAGATCGAGACGCCCGAGATCGATCAACAGTTGCGCCAGGCGAGGGCCGATCTGGCCACGGCGCAGGCGAACGCGCGGATTGCTGCCGTTACCGATGTCCGTTGGAAGGGGCTGTTGGCCAATAATGCGGTCTCGCCGCAGGATGCGGACACACGCGCGGCGGCCGCGCAGGCCACCAAGGCCGCCGCAGATTCGGCGCAGGCGAATGTCGGCAGGCTCGAGGAGCTGGAGTCTTTCAAACGTGTCGTAGCGCCGTTCGACGGCGTAGTGACGGCGCGCAATACGGACATTGGCGCCTTGATCAATGCCGGACAAAGTGCCGGCTCGCAGTTGTTCCGTGTTGCCGACACGAACCGATTGCGCGTGTATGTCCAGGTGCCAGAGCAGTTCGCGCCACAGATCAAGCCCGGTATTGCAGCGCAATTGCAGTTCCACGAGCACCCGGGAGTCAGCTTCCCGGCGCAGGTCGTGCGCACGGCCCAGGCGCTCGACCCCAGCTTGAGAACGCTGCAAGTGGAATTACTGGTGGATAACGGCAAGGGGCAGTTGTTTCCGGGCGCCTATGCGGAGGTGCATTTCAAACTGCCCGGCAGTACCTCGACCTTGCTCGTGCCCGCGACATCGTTGGTATTTCGGGCAGCGGGCTTGCAGGTCGCGACCGTCGAGCGGGGTAACCTGGTCAAGCTGCGCTCGATTACCCAGGGTCGTGATTTTGGCACCGCGGTCGAGGTGCTCACCGGTCTGTCGGCGGACGATGAGGTCATTGTGAACCCGCCCGATTCCATTGCCGACGGCGCGCAGGTGCGTGTGGTCCCGGGGAAAACGGGATAGGTGCCGTGGCGTCGTTCCGATACATCTTTGTAGTTTCCATCGGTTGCCTGTTGGGCGCGTGTTCCTTCGCGCCACATTACTCCAGGCCTGCGACCGAAGCGCCTCCTGCGGCGTATCAGGAGGCTGCCGGCTGGAAGACCGCGCAGCCCGCGGACGATCAAAGTCGTGGCGCATGGTGGGAGATCTACGACGACGAGCAACTCAATGCGCTCGAAGCACAGCTCACCGGTGCCAACCAGAACATCAAGGCGGCATTGGCGCGGCTGCAGCAAGCTCGCGCGCAGACGCGGATCGAGCGCTCCTTCCTTTTCCCGACATTGACAGTCGGTCCGACCGCCACGCGATCTCGCCAGTCCTTGAACGGGCCTGCGTACAGCCCTGCGAGGCCGGCGACCGGAAATGACTTTGTGTTGGGCGCGGATATTTCCTACGAGCTCGATGTCTGGGGCCGGATCAGAAACTCCGTAGCCTCAGCGCGAGCCAGCGAACAGGCGAGTGCGGCGGATCTCGCCACACTGGATCTCAGTACGCACGCGGAGCTCGCGAACGACTATTTCACGCTGCGAAGTCAGGACACGCAGCAGGAGCTGCTGGACAAGACAGCCACCGACTACGCCAGGGCGCTCGATCTGACTCAAAAGCTGTATGACGGCGGTGCTGCGGCGCTGGCGGACCTCGATCAGGCCAAAGCGCAATTGCAAACGGCTCTGACGCAGGCGTCCGATATGCGCTTGCGGCGCGCTCAGACTGAGCATGCCATTGCGGTTCTGTTAGGCCGGTCTGCGTCGACCTTCCATCTCGATCCGCAGCCCCTGAAACTGGATGTAGTGCCGCCGCCGATCGATCCGGGGCTGCCCTCCGCGTTGCTCGAGCGACGCCCCGACGTCGCTGCCGCCGAGCGACGCGTTGCTGCTGCCAATGCGCAGATCGGCGTAGCGCGCGCGGCGTATTTTCCTGTGTTCAGCCTGGCGGCCACGGCGGGCTTTGAAAGTATGCAGACCTCAAACTGGATTACTGCACCCAGTGAGATCTGGTCTGTAGGTCCGTCTGCGGTACTCACTGTTCTTGACGGCGGCCTGCACCGGGCGCAATCAGCGCAAGCTCACGCGGCCTACGACGAGCAGGTTGCGAACTATCGCAACTCCGTGCTCATGGCATACCAGGATGTGGAGGACAACCTGGTTGCTTTGCGACAGCTTCAACAGGAGAGTGTCAGCGAGGCAGCAGCAGTTGCGGCTGCGGGTGGGGCGTTGGAGCAGGCGGAGTATCGCTATAAGGCGGGGATTGCCACATATCTCGAGATCGTCGTGGCGGAGAACGCAGCGTTGGCGGCGCGTTTGTCGGCGGCGGACATCCAGGTGCGGCGTATGGTCGCGAGCGTACAGCTCGTGAAGGCCCTGGGCGGTGGCTGGAGCTCGCGTTAGAGCCCGAACATCAATCGCACTGTCCAGCGCGCGATCACATAGATCAATACCGCTTCCAGCGCGAAGAGAATGTACCCCGTAACGGTAAGACCGATCGCGGCGCGCCGCGTCGGGGCCGTCACGATCTTCGTGGTCACCAACGCGTGAGTGACCCCGCGAACGGCCGCGTACGACAGATTGCCGAACAGAGCGGCGGCAACGAACATTCCGATGACGAAGTAGACGGGCGTCTGCCATGAGATGAGCCGCGCCTCCGGCTCGGAGTTGTATAGCAGCGCGCCAGCGACGATCCAGACAATGGCCGCGAAGGTGCCGTGACTCGACTTCATGCGGTCACTTCCACAGGTTCCTCGGAGCGCTCCGCGGACGTGATCGTGTTGAACAAAAGCATGGTCACGGTCATCGGACCGACACCACCCGGCACTGGTGTGATGTAGGAGGCTTTCTGCCGTACGCCCTCGAAATCGACATCGCCCACGATCCGTCCGTCGGCGAGGCGATTGATGCCTACGTCGATCACCACAGCTCCGCTTTTCACCATCTGCGCCAGGATGAGGTTGGGTTTGCCAGCGGCAACCACCAGAATGTCGGCGAGAATCGTGTACTGGGCGAGATCGCGAGTCTTGACGTGACAGACACTTACGGTGGCCTCGCGTTGCATGAGCATGAGTGCCATCGGCTTGCCGACGATGTTGCTGGCGCCCACGACCACGACGTTACGGCCTTCGACCTCGATGTGCTCGTGTTCGAGGAGCTTGACGACTCCATACGGCGTGCAGGGCGGAAAAATGGTGTTTCCGACGACCAGGCTGCCGACGTTGTAGAGGTGAAAGCCGTCGACGTCCTTGGTTGCCTCGATCGTTTTCAAAACCCTCCGCATGTCGATGTGCGCAGGCAGCGGCAGTTGAACGAGAATGCCGTGAACGTTCGGATCACGGTTCAGCTCCTCGATCGTGGTGATCAAGGTCTCTTCGTCGATGGTGGCCGGGTAGTGCTTGCGGAATGAGCGAATGCCCGCCTCGGCGCAAGCTTTGATTTTGCTGGCTACATAAACTGCCGAGGCCGGGTTATCGCCCACCAGAATGACTGCTAGTCCCGGAACCACTCCGGAGCGGTCGCGGAGCCTGGTGACTCGCTCCTTGCATTCCAGGCGGATGCTGGCGGCGACCTGCTTCCCGTCGATGATCTTTGCGGGCATGGAGTTCCCAAGGACTCGGGGGCGAGCCGTTAACGATACCATCAAAGCGTTAGCGGCACCGCTTTAGCGGGCCGAATTGGCCACACGGTCGGTCTGCTCCGGGTGGTGCAGCGGGCTGATGGGCGCGAGCCACGAAGCTGTCTGCTGTGCCTCGCCTTTGGTCTTCAGCCACGTGAACATGAGGCTGTGCCACAGAATCCGTTGTACGTAACTGCGTGTCTCGTTGTACGGGATGTTCTCGATCCAGATGTCCGAGTCGAGCTGCTCGGTGGGAAGCCAGCGCCGTACGGCATTGACGCCAGCGTTGTAGCCGGCGAGGGCCACAGGGATCTGGTCATCAAATTCATCGAGGAGCATGCGTAATCGTGCCGCACCGAGCGCCGTGTTGATGTAGGGATCGAACAGGTCGGTCAGCGTGGGGGACGGGCGCTTGTAGTGACGAGCGGTGCTGCGCGCCGTGGCCAGTTGTAATTGCATCAGTCCGCGCGCGCCGGCCGTTGAGACCGCATCGATGCGATACAGACTCTCCTGCCTGACGACACCGTAGACGATTTCGGGCGCGATCTCCGCCAGGTGCGCGGCGGCGTTGACCTGTGCATCGTAAGGTCTGGGATAGAGCAGGGAGTAGTCGTTGAATACGTGCTGCGCGGTGGCGACCGTCACCGCCTGTTCGTACCAGCCCCATTGTGCGGCAAGCCGAATGGATTGCAGGCGTGCTTCCGGCTGGAGGGTATCGAATCCGAATTGCCATTCCGCAACCGCTTCCGGGCGCATACCGCACAGAAACAGCTCGCGTGAGCGCTCGAGCGCCGGTATGCGCTCCAGGGTTGCCATCAGGTCGGCATTGACCGGCACGGCTTGCGGGTGGGGTGCGATCGTGCGATCGAGGTGTGCCGCCGCCATGGCCGAATAGTAGTTGTCGTCGCCCAGGAGTCCTGCGTAGAGGGTCTGCGCGGTCGGGGTGTCATGTGTCTGTTCGGCGATGCGCGCGGACCAATAGCGCCAGCGGGCTGTCTGCCGATTCGTCGCCGACATGGTTGCGATGGCGTGTGCGGCCGTCTTCCAATCTTTTGCCCACAGAGCTGCGCGGGCCCACCACTCGAGCGCGGTCTCGTCCAGATCTGCCGGCGCTACCTGGTCGAAGTATTCCAATGCCGACGGGTCGCGATTCCAGGCAAGTCCCAAGGCAAGGGCCAGGGCATAGGGGCTTGCGTTCTCCCGATTCAGGGCACGGGAAGTTATAAATTTTGTGTAACGTTCCTTCGCGGCCTGCACGTCCGAACGCGTGAGGCGTTTCCATCCGGCCATCAGCGCTGTCGGCTCGATCGCGGTGCCGGGCGAGGCAATCAGTGTGTCAATGGCGCGAAGCGGGCTCTCCAGCAGCGCCGCCCACTGATACAGCGGCGCGGTCCGTTGTACCGGCAACTGCGGGATGAGCTGGCGCGCGAACTCCGCATTGTTGTTGTCCAACGCCAGATGCACGCGCTCCTCTATGAGCGCCGGGGTGAGGGCACCAGTGTCTTTCAACCAGGCGAACGGGCGGTCGCATTCGGGGAGGCTGCGGGGAGTGAGCCATGATTTGGCGATATCGGCGGCCAGTCCGTCGGTTTTGCCGAGCGTGATGCGCGCAACGAAGCTTTGGCAGCGGGCCGCGTCCGTGGCTCCCGCATCGCGGTAGACGGCCATGAATTGATTCCACTGCGAACGGCGCGCCAGGCTGTCGAGCCATGTCCGGCGCAGATTGCGGCCGACGGGCTGCTGACCGAAGGTGGCCATGAAATCGGCGGCGCGCTTGTCCACCTCATCCATGGAGTCACTGCTGCCGATGCTGAGGGCTTGCTGGATGCGGGCCGCCTGCAAGTATGGGTAGAGCGGATAGCTTTTGAGCGCCTCGCTGTCCGCGGCGCTCGTGTCCAGGACACTGCTGGTCGCACGCGCGTAGGCCTCCTGAAAGGCCTTCCGCACTTCGGAATAGGACGCAGCGCTTCCGGCGCTGCTCGAGGAAATGGCGCAGAGCAGCGCCAGCGTGGCGGCTGCTACAAAACGCACCAATCGAATCGCAGATTTCATAATGCGCAGGTTAACCATGCCTGGGCGCCTGCGCCAGCGGTGCATCGACCTCCGCGCCGGCGGTGCATTGACATCCACGTCAGCGGTACATCGACCTCCGCGCCGGCGGTACATCGATAATTTGATGGACGACGAATCAACCCCGGCGCCGCTTCGGCACAGTGCACGCCATGGACACCAAAGACCTCGAAGACTTACAGCAACCAACACGCCGCACGGTGCTGGCGGGTCTTGCAACACTGAGCGCGGCGGTGGCCTTGGACGGGACAGCCAGGGCTGGGACACCCAGTGCTGGGACAGCAATAGCCGGGACGGAAAACAAACAAGGGGCTCACTCGATGTCGATCGTGTGTTTCATCCGTTATCAGATCGATCCCTTTCAACGCGACGCATTCCAGAAGTACGCCGAAGGATGGCGCACCGTCATTCCTCGTTGCGGTGGACGCTGGATCGGCTACTTCCTGCCGCACGAGGGCAGCAACGATGTTGGCTGGGGCCTGATCGGCTTCGAGAGTCTGGCAGCCTATGAGGCCTACCGGGCTCGGTTGAGGGCGGACCCGGAGGCGCGAGCGAATTTTGCGTTTTCTCAAAGCAAGCGCTTTGTATTACGGGAAGAACGCACGTTCCTGGAGCTTGTTGCCTGAGCACGGAACGCGCTTTTTAACTCAATCCAGCTTAAGCTGCGACGTCTGTCGCAGCTTGGAGCGGGTGGGTTTCGCTTCACTGCGCGGCAAAGTAGCGCCGCTAAGGCGCTTCACGACATTGGAGTCGCGTCATGTCCGCAGTGGAAGCGGGGCTTCACGCCCCAGGGTTTTTTAGCAAGGATCGCATCGTGGCCCGAGCCGGTTTCAACCGGTGGGTTGTCCCTCCAGCAGCATTAGCCATCCACCTGTGTATTGGCATGGCGTATGGTTTCTCGGTGTTCTGGCTGCCGCTGTCGCATGCGATCGGCATCACCAGCCATGTTATGTGTCCGAAGACTTTCGACCTTTTGGACGAGATTGTCGCTGTGCATTGCGACTGGAAAATCTCGCTCCTCGGTTGGACCTACACACTGTTCTTTCTGTTCCTGGGTTTTTCCGCCGCCATCTGGGGCGGTTGGGTGGAGCGGGCCGGCCCGCGTAAAGCGGGTGTGGTTGCCGCGCTGTGTTGGTGCGGCGGCCTGGCCATTTCCGCGCTCGGGATCGGGGTCCACCAGATCTGGATTCTGTGGCTCGGCTCGGGAGTGATCGGCGGTATCGGCCTGGGGTTGGGCTATATCTCGCCCGTGTCGACCCTGGTGAAGTGGTTTCCCGACCGGCGCGGCATGTCGACCGGTATGGCGATCATGGGATTCGGCGGTGGCGCCATGATCGGCGCACCGCTGGCCGACCGGCTCATGAAGTTTTTTGCCACGCCTACGGATGTGGGTGTCTGGCAGACCTTCCTGGTGTTTGCCTGCGGGTACTTCGTGTTCATGATCGCGGGCGCGCTCGGCTATCGGGTGCCGGCGCCAAACTGGAAGCCACAGGGTTGGAGGCCGCCGGCCCGCCACAGTCTGGTAACCGACGGACAGGTGCATCCGGATGTGGCCTGGCGCACGCCGCAGTTCTGGCTGTTGTGGGCGGTGCTGACTTTGAACGTGACCGCGGGTATCGGCATTCTCGGTATGGCCTCACCCCTGCTGCAGGAGGTGTTTGGCGGGCAGCTCATTGGCGTCAAAGCCTCGTTCGATCAATTGACGCCCGCGCAGTCGAGCCTCATTGCGACCATTGCCGCCGGATTCACCGGCTTGCTGTCGCTATTCAACATTGCGGGTCGTATCTTCTGGGCCTCGCTTTCGGATCAGATCGGCCGCCAGTCCACGTACATGGTGTTCTTCCTGTTCGGTGCGGCGCTGTATGCGGCGATTCCGTGGATGGCCGATGATGGCAGTCTCGGTCTGTTCGTCGCCTTCTTCTGTGTGATCCTGTCGATGTACGGTGGCGGCTTCGCAACGGTGCCGGCATATCTTGCCGACCTTTTCGGCACCAAGATGGTGAGTGCCATTCACGGCCGCTTGCTCACGGCGTGGGCGACCGCGGGCGTCCTTGGGCCGGTGTTGGTGAACTACGTGCGCGACTACCAACTGGACCACGGGGTACGGCACGCGGAAGCCTACAGCGTCACCATGTACGTGCTTGCCGCTCTACTTGCGGTGGGGTTCGTATGCAACCTGTTGATCCAACCGGTTGCGCAAGAGCACTACATGACGCGTGCGCAAATCGCCGAGCTCGATGCGGCTCTGAGCGCGAGCAGCGCAAGTACGAGTCGCCTCAGGGACCGGCGGAGGCCGGTCGCGGAGTCTGCGACACCTTCATGGGTTGTGGCCGCGTCCTGGCTCGCCGTGGGTATCCCGATGGCGTGGGGTGTCTGGGTGACCTTGCAGAAGGCCGTGGTCATTTTCGCCCAAGGCTAAGGTTGCTCCAGACCGGGGTCGTCTCAGCCCAGCACCGAATGGATCAGGGCACGGAACTGGCCAGGATTGGTGAGTAAGACGAAGGCCAATCCTGTCAGGGCGCCGAAGATGTGCGCGTCATGGTTGATGCGATCCTGGGACTGTCCGGCGGCGCTGCGTCCGGAGGAATAGTAACTGAACGCCAGGTAGGCGACGGCGAACAACGGCGCCGGGATCGGCAGCGGGATGGGGAGAATCAGCAGTTTCTGGTGCGGAAAGTACACGATGGAGGCGAACAGTACGGCCAGAATTGCCCCCGAGGCTCCTAAGGAGGCGTAGTTCGGCTCGTTACGGTGCTTGACGCAGGTGCCGATTCCGCTGATCAGCAGGCCGGCAAAGTAGAGCACCACGAAGGCGCCCGTGCCGATGGCGCGTTCCAGGGAGAAAGCAAACGAGTAGAAGGTGATGAGGTTGAAAATCAGGTGTCCAATGTCGGCATGCACGAACCCGCTCGTCAGCAAGGTGAAGTATCCCGACCCTCGTGCGATCGCATAAGGACGCAACACCGTACGTTGGATGAAGGCGCGAGAAAAAAGCCCTAGGGCACTGATGGCAATGATCAGTGTCAGAATGATCGAGGCGGCGGACATCATCCCCGGATATTAGCATTGCCTGCTGCGCTTGCCGCGCGCGTTCGGATCATGAATAGCGTCAGCAGCAAGGTGATCACAGCAAGGCCGTAACTGCCGGCTACCGTCAGAGTGATGGCGGGTCCCAACCCGGCGCTCGCGCCGAAAATCCGCTCGCTCGCGGCGGCCACTGCCGTGGGACCAAGGCCAGCGCCGAGAGCCACATTGAGGAAAAAGCTAATGGCCATCGCCAATCCGCGCGAGCGGTTCGGGACCACATCGAGGATGGCGGAGAATCCGCAGGCGGTCACGGTGCCCGAGAGCGCGAAATAGAGCGGCACTGACAGCAGCACGACGGTGAACTGTCCCGCATTGATCAACAGCGAGACCGGCAGGATCAACAGGCCGGAAATCAAGCAGACACCGAGCTTGTAGGACCAGCCGCCGCGCAATCCGGCGCGGTCCGCGAGCCAACCTCCCAGCAGTACTCCACCACCGAAACCGCCGGTCAGTAACAGGCCCAATTCCATGCCCACCTGCGCGGCGTCCTTACCGAAATCGCGAATGAGCAGGCTCGGCGCCCAGGCGCCGACTGCATTGTCGACCAGGGAGGCGAGGGCAACGACGATGTAGATCGGTGTCACGCGCAGCCATGCTGTCGAGCGCAGGATGGTGCTGATGCGGCTGGCATTCTGGTCGCCCGCCGCGCCGACCTCGTCCGGTGTCACCTGCCGCGCCGGCTCCCGGATCAACAGGATCACCAACCCCCACAGCAACCCCGGCACTCCGATCAGTAGCAACACCAACCGCCAGGGGGACAACGAGCCGAGGAGCGTGCCCGCGAGCACGCCCGTCTCCACCACGTGAAGCACTCCGCCACCAATTAGAATCGCCGCTCCGATCCCCATCGCAATGCCGGCCAGGAAACAGCCCACCGCCGTACCGCGGCGCGACGGCGGGAAGTAATCGCTGATCAACGAGATCGCCGCGGGGGACAGCACTGCCTCGCCGAGCCCGACGACGATTCTTGCCGCGAACAGTTGTCCGAAGCTGTGCGCCAGGCCGCACGCCAATGTCCCGCCGCTCCACACCATCACGCCTGTGAAGATCAGGTTGCGGCGTGAGGTGCGGTCCGCCAGGAAACCGAGCGGAATTCCCGCAACTCCATAGACGACCGCGAAGGCGGCACCGAGCAGGTAGCTGACTTGCCTGTCGGTGATGCCCAGGTCGCTGCGGATCGGGTCGACCAGCAGGCTCAGCACCTGGCGATCGGTGTACGACAGAACCGCCGTCGCGATCAGAATCGCAACGACGGTCCAGGCGTACGGTCGGCTCGGATAGGTGCTTGCCTGCGGCGTAGTAGGATCAGAACCTGTAATTGAGGTCAACTCCGATCGTCCGTGGCTGATTGGTGGCGACCCGGTTGAAGATGGATACGTTGGCGGACAACGCCCCCGTATCACTCAGCAACGCCCTCTTGTTCGTCAGGTTGTCGACGAACAGCATCGCCGACCAGCGATCCGCTTCCACTCCCACCCGCGAGCTCACCAGGTCATAAGAGGGCAGGGTGTTGCGGCCGAACGTGATGTCCTGGATGGAGTCGACGTAGGTGTTGGTAGCTCTCACAATGAGGTTCAATCCCAGGTCCACCGGCAGCGGATAGCGATAAGTCGCGTTGGTGTTGGCGGTGACCTCCGGGACGTCCAGCAGGCGATCGCCGGCGGCCACGCCCGCCTCGGCCAGGGTCGTCGAGTTGGTGGCATGGGTATAGCCGAAACTCTGGGAGAGCGTCAGGCCGGCCACCGGTATGACGGCAATCTCCAGCTCCGCTCCATAGACCTTCGCCTTACCGGCGTTGGTGGTGAACTTATATCCGCAACCCGGGGCAACCTGTTGCTGGATGTTCGACCAGTTCTCGTAGTAGATGTCGCCGTTGACTGAAACGCGCGAGTCGAGGAAGCGCATTTTCTCGCCCAGTTCATAGCTCCACACACTATCCGGTCCGAATTGCGTCGGTGCGGGTGTGCACGGCGGCGGGATCGGCGAGTTGGGGCCGCCCGGACGGAACCCCTTGGCGATGGTACCGTACACCGTCGTGTTGTCGTTCGGAATGTAGGCGAGGTTGAACTTGGGGGAGACGCCTGAGTTTTGCGCGTTCCCGAAGAGCGTGGCGCTGGTGCCGTTGGCGGACACTCCGCTGACGGAGGTCGCGGAATTACTGTGGTAGGTAAAGTACCGCGCGCCAACCGTGGCTTTCAGAAAATCGGTCAACAGGTAGGAGGTCTCGCCGAAAAAGGCATACTGACTCACGTTCAGCAGGCGATGATTGTCGGCCAGGTTGTTGGTACCGAACAGCGCCGTGAAGCCGTCGTAGTACGAGTACACGTGCGATGTCGCATGGAAGTCGCTGTAGAAGCCGCCCACCAGCCACTGCCACGGACCCGATCCCGTCGAAGCCACGCGCAGCTCTTCGCTCACCTGACGCGTGTAGTCGTCTTCCGAGATGGATCCGGCGCCCAGGCCGCCATCGGCGGTCGAGAACGGGAAGTTGGCCGGGGGGCCGAGGAAACCCCCGATGTAATCCTGCATCGCCTCGGAGATATCCTGGGTCTGCAACTGATGGCGGGTCCAGTTGGAGGTCGCCGAGACGACCTGAAAGCTGTCGAAATCGTACTTGACGTCCAGGGTGTAGAGATTGAAGTTGTCCTCGAACGGCTCGGAGACGTCGAAAGGCTGATAGTGGATGTCGTTGCCGGGTGGCACGTCGATGGTATTCGGGCCCCCCTGGTGGATGCTCTGATAGAGAATTCCGCCCGTGATGCTCAGCGCATCCGTGGGTTTCACCAGTAACGAGGCGCGGCCCCCCCGCAGCGTTTCCCAGTTCGACTCGCTGAAACGTTGCGTGACGGGCGCGGCCGCCACATTGCCGCGTTGCGTGCTGTTATTGACCTCCAGCGGGAACGGGCTGATCACATCGCGATCGATCCAGCCGCTGATGTTCTCGTTGGTGCCCACGATCCGCAGCGCCGCGATGCCCTGGGCCAGGGGAAGGTTCAACATGGCGTTTTCGGTGTGATTGAATCCGCCGCCGTCGGTATCCGAGAGAATCGCTTCAGCGTTGACACCGAAGCGCTGCAAATCCGGCTGGTTGGTGACCAGCTTGATGGTGCCGCCCATGGAGCCCGCGCCGTACAGGGTCCCCTGCGGTCCGCGTAGAATCTCCACCCGGTTCAGATCGAAAAGATTCGGGTCGATGACCACCTTGCCGTTTTGCGCCATGGCCGGCGGCGTGAGCGAGGTCTCATTGAGATAGAAGCCGACCGTCGGCGACTCACCGCCCGTGGAGGTGAGGCCGCGCATTTCAAATTCGGTCTGCCCAGGTCCTGAAGTCTTGAAGGAGACGCCCGGCACCTGCTGAGCGACCGCTGCCAGGTTGTTGACTCCTTGCGCCTGCAGGTCCGCGCCGGTGATGGCGGTCATACTGATTGCGGTTTTCTGCACGGTGGAGTCGCGCTTCTCGGCGCTGATCACCACCTCTGTCAGATCGGCGGCGGGTTGAGTCCGGGTCGCAGCGTCAGTGCTACCCTGGTCGGCGGCTGAGGTGGCGCCGCTTAGCGCCCAGGATCCCGCCAATGCCGCGCTGAGCGCGATGCGGGAGCGTAATGCACGCAGTGGCGACCTGGTTCGTTTGTTGGCCATTTGTCTTGCTCCCCTTGCCGGTACGCGCAGGGTACCGTTTCTTTTGAATGTCAGTGACTATCGGTCGAGGCGTTCAGCTGGTACTTCATGATCTGCCCGTGTTTGCCTGTGCGATCCCGCTCCAGGGTGTAAACCTCTCCTTGCGGGCCGCTCCTTCTGGCGGTCACGGCAGCGATCGACGTCAGGTCCTCGGAATCGAGGTGCAGCGAGTCTACCTGAGTATGGGCTTGCAGATGCGCTGTGTTGGTTGCGCCGACGATCACGGCCGCGACTTGCGGCCGATCGAGCAGCGCGCGCGAGGCGACGGAGGCTATGTCGGTAGCGTGCTTTGCAGCGATCCGGGCCAGCACGGTCAATAGCTGTTGAAACAGCTGCCAGCCGCCGAAATCCTCGATGATGAGCTTGTACTTGATCAGTGAGCGGTTGGTGAGCGCCGCCGGTCCGTCATGGCAGGGCTCGGCCTTACCCAGCCAGCGCTCGGAGAGAAAGCCGCCCGCGACCGTGCCGTAGCACAACAACACAATGTTCTGCGACCGGCAATACTCCACCATCGAGCCTGCCGGGCGATCATCGAGAAGCGAGTACTGCAGCTGGTGCGATACCACCGGCACTCCCGCGGCAACGATTTCTTTCAGGCGGCGTGTATCGAAATTGGTCACGCCGATATGAGCGATCTTGCCGGCGCGTCGCAGGCGTTCGAGCTCCAGCGCGATCTCCACGTAGCGGGGCACTTTGAAGTCCCACCAGTGGAACTGTATCAGGTCGAGTCGCTCCACGCCGAGCCGCTGCAACGAGCGGTCGATGATGTTTTCGATGTAGCGATCGTCCATCGAGGTCAGATCCGAGAGGTCGGGCACGAATTTCGTGTGCACCTGCACCAGGGGCGCGAGCGTGGGATAGGTTCGCCGGAACCGACCTATGAGCTCCTCCACGCCGGTGTAGATGTCAGCGCAGTCGAATGTCGTGATGCCGGCTTCGACGAACAGCGCCATGTCCTTGATGGCCTGTTTGGGGTCGACGCTGCCGTGATCACCAGCAAGGTGCCAACCGCCCTTGATGATGCGGGACAGGCTGTAGCCATCCGATAGTGTGTAGCGAGGTATCACCGCGAGCTCGGTTTCCCCAGGGGAACTGCGGTGGTATCGGAGTGCTTGAAGTGCCGCCGCCCGGTTCGAGTGATGCGAAAACGAGTCGGGCAGTTGGGGTCGGGACACGCCACTTCCGCGTCAGATGTCATCCAGTCGTTGGGGTCCGTGACGCGTTGCTTGGCCGGAAGCAGCGGGAGCAGGGCGGCGAGGGAGTAGATCGAAAATCCCTGTCCGGGAGGCAACTTCAACATCTCGCCGTGCAACTCGAAGTAGTCGCCGAGCCGCGCGCCGCAGTAAATCTTTCTGTCAGGCGGGCCTACGACTTCGACGCGCAGATCGTAGAGCTCGAACCCAGGGCCGTCAGCCGCTGCGGGTTGTTTACTTGCGTCGCTCGTCATGCGGCACCGCCGCTACGCTGCCACAGCGCGGTGTCGCTCAGCACGAGCTCGAACGACCGGCCAATGTCGCGTTCCAGCGCGTGGCGCGCGCCTCTAACGTCTCCGCGTGCCAGGGCTTCGACGATTTCAATGTGGAAGTTGGTCCCGCTGTCTTCACGGCCGTCGAAGCGCTCCGAAGCCATGCGCAGATAAGGTCCGAACTGCAACCAGAGACTCTCGATGATAGGCAGCAGGACGGTCGAGCCCGACTGACGGTAGATCGTGAAGTGAAAGGCGCGATTCTGGCGCGCGCTGGCCTCGGAGATATGTTCGGCGTCCGTTTCGCTCTGGGCCACGATGAACTGGCGCAGCTGCGCCATCGTCTCGTCGGTCATGTTGGCGGCCGCCCGGGCAACGGCCAGCCCTTCGACGGCAAACCGGGTCTCCATCAGATCGCGCAGGGCGCCTTTGGATAAGGAGGGAACCCGCACGCTGCGATTGGGTAGAGACTCGATCGCGCGTTCGGCGGTGAGTCGGTTCAGCGCCTCGCGAACCGGCATGGCACTTGTGCCGAGGGCACTGGCCAGCTCGGCAATCTTCAGCTTCTGGCCTGGCTCGAAACCGCCGCGCATCAGGAGGTCGCGCAGCACCCCGTACACGCGCTCTTGCACAGTTTCGCGCTCGATGGGCGCTAATCCGAGCTCTGAGCGGTCTTCCTCCGGATGATGATTCGGCATGGCAGGTCCTTTGATTTTTGATCACAGATTTATAATCAAAAGGTAGGGCCCAGGCAAGACCGACAGGTGGACAAGAGATGCCGCGATGCAGCATTGCAGCGGGGCGAGGGGCGGCGATGGGAGCTAAGGAGCTGAGCTATCATCCGCCGCCGTGGCACGTTCCAAGAAAACCTTCGCGACGTTGTTCCGTCCATTGAGCTCGGCGGGCGCAGGTTCACGGCGCGGACCTACCGGCGAGGACAATCCGGCGTTGGAGTTGATTTGGAACGTCGTTGCTTCTATCCCGCGCGGACAGGTTTCGACCTACGGCGCTGTTGCGCGAGCTGCTGGGCTACCCGGCCGCGCGCGGCAGACGGGGTTCGCACTGCGAGTCGCCCCTGATGATTTGAATCTCCCCTGGCATCGGGTTCTAGGCGCGGGCGGCCGCATTGTGTTTCCGAAGGCGTCGCGGCACTACAAGGAACAAGCTCGCCGGCTGCGTGCGGAAGGAGTGCCGATCAAAGACGGTCGGGTCGCCGTCTCCGCCATCACAGAGCTCGAGGAAATCTAACGCTACCGCTCTCGTGTTACCGGTGCTCCAACCGGTCCGCCACCTTCTGGCGCCCGATCTGTTGCGACAGCACGCGGACCGTTGCGATGTAGTCTTCCCACCTGTTGAAACGCGGTCAGTACCGTCTGCCGGTAGGCCGCAACATCCGCGTTGAATTGTGCGTTGTATTGGCGGAGCGTCGCTCTGCGCAGGCCGCCGCCTCCACACCAATCAGGGCGTTCGCCTCCGCCATGGTTCTTTCTGCCGCGGCGATGTCAGGACGTCGTTGTTGCCGGGCGATGGCGTTGCGGGCATAGGCGTCCTGGTAGCGTTGTAAGTCCATTTTTGCCTGCGCCAGCAGTCCCTGGTCATGTTGCAGAGCACCTTGCGCCTGTTTGAGGGTCGCCACATACGGGCGCGGAGTCCGGTGTGTCAGTCGCCATGGGCTTCTCTGCTGCGCCTTAGACTGCGCCAAGCCCGCGTCGACTGGCATGTTAAGTGCCCGGCCGCGGGGACAAGCACCTGTTATTACAGGAGATTAACGAATCTTCATATCGTCCCCGGGAGCGCTCGGATGGAACCCAACCGGGGCCTGAAGGGTTTCTAGTGTGGTGACTACCTCAGCTCCAATCAGGAGTGTCTTTGACAAAGCTTGGGAAAACAGCGCTTTGCACAGCCGTTGCCTGGATCCTCACAGGCGCCGTCACGCCCTTGTCACGCGCTGCGGAGCAGGACGCTCGAAAGGACATCGAAAGCCAACAGTCCGTTACATCACAAACCCCGGCACAACAGAGCGTCACCCCTGCGGCAACGCCGGCTCCCGATCTGACGGCGCGTAAGCGAGTTGGTAAAGCTTCGTTCTACGCAAAACAATTTGCCGGCAAGCCCATGGCCAACGGCGCGCCAATGGATCCGCAGGGCGACAACGCAGCGAGCCGAACGTTGCCGCTGGGAACGAGAGCGAAGGTGACCAACGTCGAGACCGGCAAGACGGCGGTTGTCAAGATCGAGGACCGCGGACCGTATGTTGACGGTCGCCTCGTTGATCTGTCGCCCGGGACCGCTGAGAAGATCGGTCTCACGCCTCGTAAGGGCGTGACAAAGGTTGTGGTTGCGCCGATCACCGTGCCCTTACCGGGCGGGAAGGTGAAGGTCGGCGCCGCAGCACATGAGCCACAGAGCAAGCCGGACACGCTGCCGCTGCACGACGAAAAGGCAGAGAAGGCGGAACCGAAGCGCTCTGAGGACGGTGTGCCGCAACTCGCCTCATCACCCCGCGAGGATTCTACCCCGCGCTAGACTGTGAGCCCCGCGTCGCGTGTCGGGTAGCTCATTTGCCTGCGCTCGACACGGGTGTTGGGCGTATGCGACCTCTTCGCACCGCCTCCGGTAGAGCGGCGGGCGTCGTTGGGGTAGGCTGCCGTCCATGAAAAAGATTCCTGAGCCGGCACGAACGGTCGACGTTGTGTTGGAAACGGATGTCCTTGTGGTGGGTAGCGGACCGGGCGGGCTCGCGGCGGCGTTGGCCGCCGCCAGGGCTGGCGCGCGCACTGCGCTGGTCGACCGGCACGGTTGTTTTGGTGGCAACATCACGCAGGTTGGTGTTGAAGGTTTTGCGTGGTACCGGCACGAGAAAACCATCGACAGTCAGGGCATTGGCATCGAGCTCGAGGAGCGGGCCAAGGCATGGGCGCTGCTCTTCCGGAACCGCAGTCCATGAGCCACGCGCTGGATGCGGAAATGTTCAAGTGTGTGGCCGACGTGCTCGTGGCAGAGGCGGGGGTGCAACCGATGCTGCACCGACTTTGTGTCGCCCCGATTCTGGAAAACGGCAGCATTCAAGGGGTCATCACCGAAAGCAAGTCGGGTCGTGAGGCTATCCTCGCCAGGCGAGTGATCGATGCCACGGGCGATGCGGACATTGCCGCCCGAGCCGGTGCTGGGCCGCCTGCTATTTGGCATAGGCGAGGAGACGCTACTGATTGCGCTCCTGGCCGGCCTTGCCCAATGGTTCTCCGCCGGTGGCGGCACCGCGTTGGCAATGTCCTTGTTTTTTAGTCTGGCCCGGGTCGGATCCTACGCGGCCGACATTTCCCCACGCTGGGCGCGAGACTTCTACCAGCATGGATGGCAGCCACCGTTGTGGTTGGCGGCGGGGATCACGAGTGCGAGTCTCGTCGCAGCCATTTGTTACCGGCTGCTGGGCATCGCGCGCTGATGATGACTATCGGCACGCTTCTGCTCCCCCTGACGTTCGTGATCCTGGGCGCCACGAATTGGAGTCTTTGGATCTCCACAGCGCTGATGGGCATCAGCTTTTCCGTGGTTCCCGCCGTAATCTGGTCCGCAACCGCCATGTTGGTGGAGCCGGCCCGGCTGGGTACCGCTTATGGCTTAGTCAACGTGCTGCAGAACCTCGGGCTTGCGGCCTGTAATCTTGCCGCCGGTTGGTTAAATGACTCCGCAGCAGCCGGACCTGCGAACCCCGCGGGTTTCGAGGGGATGTTGTGGTTCTTCGGGGTTTTGGTTTTCGTTGCCTTCGCGTTTGTCGCGCTCTTGTGGCTGCGCGAATTGAGTCCGCAAGGGCACGGACTCGAAACGGTGCGACTACCGGAAGCAGTCGAGATCGTCAGCGAAAGTGACCGGACCTGAGTATCGGGCGGCAATCTGGGCGCGCGTCTCGGACTCGTGGCCGAGGGATCGCAACATCCTATGCGACAGCACGAGAGCCTTCACTTTCGCTTCGCCCGCGATCCGACCAATCACCGACGGGGGCATGTGAAGGTTTCTTACGCCCCCGGTCTCGCCTTCCGCGATAGCGTTATGTGCTACAAAAATGTCCGCATCTTTTGCGAGTCGCTCGAGATTGCCGTTGTCGCCGTTGGTATCGCCTGAGAAGACAAAACTCTTGCCGCCGAGACTGACGCGCCAGGCGATTGCGGGGACACCGCCGTGAATGACCGGTGTGGCGGAGGCCGAGATATCGCTCGACTTGAAGATGGTGCGGATGGCTCGAGGCGCGAGCGAAACATCATGGACCAGCAGTTTGTAGCCACCATCACCCCCTGACAGGAAGCCGGCCAGGTAGCGGTAGGCACCGCGCTTCGCATCGAACAGGTCCGCGACAAATTCTGTCGTCGCCGGGAAGTCCTCGTTGCCTTTGGGTCCGTATACCGCCAGGGGCTGTTTGCGCTCCTCGAAGTAAGAGGACTTGATGAGGGCGGGAAAGTCAGCTGTGTGATCGATGTGGAGGTGCGTAAAAAGAATGGCGTCCAATTGGGCAACATGCGCGCCCGAGCGGCCGAATTGCAGGGCGCTCCCGCCGCCGCTATCAATCAGAATGCGCGGCCGCCCATCCTGCCAGATGAGGTAGCTGGTGGAGGCGCGTTGGTCCTCCAGTTCGGGGCCGCCGGAGCCGAGCACTTGAAGCTCGACTCCCTTGTGTGTGCAACTTTCGGCAAGCGCTGCGCCCGGCGCTAGCAGCACGATCAACGGGATCAACAAGAGCACGAGCACTACATATGCGATACGCGGGAAGTTCGGCTCAGGGCCGTAGCTGCCGCTGCGCGAGGAACCGATCGAGCGTCCGCACTGACCCCGTGGGGTCCGCCAGTGCCACATACGTGTCGGGCCGAACCAGATACAGAGCATCCCGGGCCAGCCCCGCCTTATCGTGCTCAGCGCCCCACTCGAATCGATGCAACGGGAGGTCATGTCCTTGGCACCATGTGGCAAGCTCGGCACTGGCGGCGCCATACACGTGGGCCTGCCAGGTCGGGTTTGTGAGAGGAGCGAAGTTATCACTTGTGCCGCCCGCCGCCCAGGGCATGCGATCACCGCCATGGACCTGCCCTGCGGACCCCTCGCTCAGTGGCCCGCCACGGTAGTTGAGCATGACTTGTGAAACGGTTCGAAACAGGAACTCACGGGCAAACTCGAAGCCGATGACCTTGGGCAGCAGCACGGGCGCGACTCGCGTGCGGATCATTTCGGCGAGCCGCCCATCGGCGCTGACGAAAGTGAACACTTTGTCGGTCGTTGCAACCAGGCGGCGGGCAAACTTGATGCGCTCGATTTCATAACTGTCGAGCAGGGCATCCGGCGCCTGTCCTTTCAGGACTGCATGGACTTTCCACGCAAGATTGATCGCATCGCCGATGCCGGTGTTCATTCCCTGTCCGCCGGCGGGACTGTGAATGTGGGCCGCATCCCCAAGCACGAACGCGCGACCCTTGCGGAAGTGCTCGGTAACCCGGTGATGGACGCGATAGGTCGAGAACCAGTTCACCGCGTCGATCCGCACCTTCAGGTGTTGGATCGCCCGGTCGCTGACATCGCTGAATTGAAGCTTTTCTAACTCATCCGCCCTCTGGTCGCGCACTGTGCCGATCAGGCGTCCGCGTCCTTCACCGGCCAGGGGGAAGACGGCCAGGAAGTCAGCCTCGTCCAGGTCGATATGCAACTCGCCATTGAGTGGCGCACCGTGCGCCTGGACGTCGGCGACATAAAACACCTGTCGATAGGTTCCACCTGGAAACCCAGTGCCCATGGTATCCCGCACCAGTGAGCGCGCGCCGTCGCAACCGGCGATGTAGGCGGCCTCGCAAAACTGTTCCGCGCCGTCTGACGCGCGAATACGCGCAACGATGTGATCACCTTCGTCCCTGTATTCCAGGAGCTCGGTCTTACGCTCCACGCGGATGCCGAGCTCGCCCAGGCGTTGGATGAGCAGTCGCTCGTGTTGATCCTGGGGAAAGATGTGGAGGAACGAGTAGGGTGTCAGGTCCGAGCCGACCGCGGCGAACCCCAGCCGCGCCTTCGGTTCGCCTTGTACCCATAGGTTAATGGCGGGGACCTTGTGGCCTTGCGCCAGTACCGGCTCGGTGAGATCGAGCTGACGGTAAAGCTCAAGGGTGCGCGCCTGGACTGCAAGCGCGCGGGAGGTGGTACCTGGCTCGGCCGTCCTGTCGATGATCCGCGGCTCGAGGCCCAGTTTGGCGAGCCACAGGGCAAGAACCAGTCCGGTTGGCCCGGCGCCGACAATGAGTACGTCACTGCGTTCGGTCATTGGGACCTCGAGCATCGAGGGTGTCCCCGCGATGGGGCGTTTGCCCGATGGTACGAGAAATTTATTCGCGGTACGTCGGTTACGGGACCGGCGGGGCGTCTTTCAGATAAGCCGGGCCGGGTGGCGCGTGTCCCTGAGGCCCCTTTGCTGAATACAGCTGGAGAAACCGCATGTCATCAGATCTCAAGGCACAACCCAGGATCGTTTCCGGAGCCGAGTGGCAGGCTGTACACGGGGCGCAGCTGGCCAAAGAGAAGGAGTTCACCCGTGCACGGGACGCGCTGGCCGCCGAGCGGCGCCGGCTACCCATGACCCTCATCGAGAAGGACTACAGCTTCGAAGGGCCGAAAGGCGAGGTGAGCCTGCTCGAGCTGTTCGAGGGTCGCTCGCAGCTGCTGCTCTACCACTTCATGTTCGCGCCGGGAGTGCACGGCTGGCCCTCGGCGGGGTGTCCTGGGTGCTCCATGTTCTTGGACAACATCGGTCGGTTCACCTGGCCGCATCTTCGGGCACGGGGCGTCTCGTTCGCGGTGGTCTCCAGGGGGCCGCTCGACAATCTGGAAACCTACCGGCAGCGGATGGAATGGCCGGTGACCTGGGTGTCGTCGGCCGAGAATACCTTCAATACGGACTTGGGATTGACGACGCCCGAGGGTGAGAATCACGGCTTGAGCGTTTTCTTGCGCGATGGGGACAAGATCTACCGCACGTACTTCACCTCGTCGCGCGGACTGGAGACGATAGGGGGGATCTGGAGTTTCCTGGACGTAACGCCTTTCGGCCGTCAGGAGACTTGGGAGAGCTCGCCTGAGGGCTGGCCGCAGACGCCGCCTTACCAGTGGTGGCGGCGTCACGACGAGTACTAGCCGAGCTGGATCTCCATGACATTGCCCTGCGCCCGGAGTTGCTGCTGAACCGCCGGCAGCTTTACGAGCGCAGCGCCACGTCGATGCGGGTTCGTCTCACTGACGAACTCGAGCGGCTGGCTGTTGAGTTTGATGCCAGTGACGCCACACCCTGGTTTACCGACTCGATACCTCACTTCCAACGGACGGCCGCGCAATGTCATTTTGACGCTCAGGCCATCGAGCTGCGGCGGCATCACCGGGTCCACGCGCAGCACTTTGGCCTCGCAGCTCAAACCCAGGAAGCGCCTGAGGGTAAGGCCCAGCGCGATGCCGGCGCCGCTGGAGTAGACCCGCCAGCCGCCATCCAGGTCGATGGTGCCGCTCGCGACCCGGTCGTACTCCTCACTGGCCTGGTACCGGTCCTCGAACGCCGCATCCGAGCTCGAGTAGTAACAGTTCGCTTGTCGCAGTGTCGCGCACGGCACGATGGAGCGGATCCCGATGGGATTGGCCTGGCACAAGGCGTGAAAGAAGCGCTGCGCATCACCAACATGCGCCAGTGCCTGCGCATAGCGCAGGTGCGCATGCGTATACATCAGGCCGATCTCGCGCCCGAAGTAGGTTGCCGTCTCCGCGCGCTGGAAAATCCGTTGCGGACCGCCGTGATAGGGCATGGGGCGATCGAACAGCCGTACGCCATCCGGCGCGCTCAAATACTTCTCGATCAGTTGAAGATGGGCGTGCGTCTGTGCCGGCGTGAGCATGTCTTCGATGATGGCGTGAATCATCGCCAGCGAGCTGTACCGGATCCCGGTGGTCTTGTCGTCCGGGTGCAGTAAATAGCGAGCGCGGCCGCCTTGCTCGAAGATCGTGTAGCCTGCCAACACACCATCGACGAGCAGCAGGCGTTGGAAGTCACGATGCACTGCTCGTGCGCGAGTCTCGAGGGGCTCAGCATCGGATGCTCGCCCAATCGAGCGCAACGCGTGGGCCAAAGTCCCCAGCATCTGATAGTGCAACGTGACGGTCCACGCGCTACACATGTGCTCGCGCAGCTTCGGATCGGCTGGCTGTAGGGAGTCATTCCAATCGCCGTGACCGTAAGCCGCCAGCGCGGTGCCGGGGATGACGCGCTTGTCAATAAGGGCAAGCGCGCGCTGGACGTGTTGCCACACGGTCGCCTGTTCGCCGGCTTCGGGGCTGCGCCCATCAAAGAAACGCACGTTCTCATCAAGGACCGCTGCATCTCCCGTGGCGATCAGGTACTGCCCGAGGACGACCAGCGGCCAGAAAACGATATCGCCGTGGGAATCTCCCGGGCGGATACCGCGCTCGCGCTCGAAGAACATGAACCACTGCGGCCAGTCGCCGTCGGGGTTCTGTTGTTTCATCACCCGCAGCAGCAGATCGCGGATGGGTTCGGGGCGGTCGAGGGCCAGGAGCATTTCGACCGGTCCCTGGCAGACATCGCGTGTGCCCCAACCTCCGCCCGAGTATTGTTCCAGGCCGCGGGGCGAGAGGTAGTGCACCAGTGCGTTGTGTGTGAACCAGGGCACCATGTCGGCGACATGAGCAACTCGCTCGGCGATCGGGCTCTTGGTGCCGAGAGTCATGGCGACTTCAGGGATGAGGCCGACTGCCGGATCGGCTTGCAACGGCGCTGGCGTTTCGGCCGGGACCAGATTCCCGCGGATCGACAACCCTGCCGAAGTCGCCGCGGCAGTCACCACGCATAAGAAAGGCTGCTGGCGCGATCGCCGGTCGAGGAAGAGGACTTCGTCGCCGCCGACCTGTTGGAATTGAGTGCCGGGCAGGGGCGCGACGAGGAAGCTGCCGTTGGGAAAGCGTCGTCCCAGGTCAGTGTTCGGCGCTGGCTCCAGGATGATCTGGTCGCCGTTGCGGCGCCAGCGTGCCGCGCCCGGGGCGCTGCCGTCATCATCGTTGAGCGCGACGTGGTGTGAGATGAGGAAGCTTGCAGGTGGCCCTGACAAGACTTCAATCGTGAGCGTGAGGTCCTGCGGATCGTGACGCGCTTCGGCGCGCACCTGAATCAATCCGCCGTCGTGCCGATAGATCCAGCGACAGGCATCGGGGGCTATTTCGAAGGCGGAGGGCATGTCGAGCAACTGCCAGCTGTCGCCCAGGCGCACGAAGACCCGTTGTCCGTGCGAGCGAAACAGGCCCAGGTAAGTGTGTATGGTCGAGAGAAACCGGTTGATGCTGACATGTCCCTGGGTGACCATCGAATGGAAGACGCCATTCATCCAGGCGGTTGAGGTCAGCGCGGTTTCGTCGGGGGTTGTATGTCGACCGGTGCGCAGAATGTGTCCGTGGGGGCGCAGTACCTGTAGCTCTTTCGCACGTAGGACGACGTGGTGGTCGGCGCCGTGGAAGAAGGACAGCCGCTCGCCGCTGGCGCCGATCTCTTCGTGGCGCCACTGGCCGCCGCCGAAGAGTTTGCGCAGGGTTTCCAGGTCGAGGTCGAGGGTTTTCAACAGTGGGGCGGAGCTGAAGAGCGTTGCGCTGGACTGAGAGTCCTGGGCGGCGCCTGCCGAAGCGGTGCCGCCACCGGCAGCGGTGCGGTTTGCCGCCACTGTGCTGCGGTCGCCGGATCCGACCGGGCGCGTGTTGTCGCCGCTTTGAGCGCCGGAGGGTTTGGCCTCTGGCATCCCCAGCACTGCGTTCGCCCGTTCGGCGTCCGCGCTCGATGTGGCGTCCGGATGATTTTCCTCGTACAAGCCGAAGAAGCCGGCGCTGACGCTACTGTTTGCCTCCAATCGCAGCGGCGCGTCGCGCACCACCACCATTGCATGCTCGTGTTGCAAACGCCGTCCCGGCAGCTCCTCCAGCAACCCGACAGGCGCGAGTCCGGCGCGGCTCGCGAGCCCATGGAACTGCTTCGCATCGGTGGCGAACGAGATCCCTTCGCGCAGCGAGCCGATCAGGCACCACGGATAACGACCGTCAACCGCCTGATTCTGCCGGGTGGCGACCATCTGACCGTGCTTCGGATGTCGCAAGGGAGTGTGATCGAGGTACTGGCTGACATAAAACTCGTTGAGCCGAATCGCACCGTACGGCGCCAGCGCTACGTCTTGCGCGTAAGTCAGGTCAACGCGCTGCGCGGCCGGGAGGGTGTTCTTCAGCCGCACATGCCAGAACCATGCCTTCGCGCCTTGAGCCAACACGAGCTCGAGGGAGTAGTCGATCCCTTGCCAGCTCCCGGTGCCTGTCAGTCTGTTGGTCGCCGGGTCGCTGTGAAACCGGGTCGGACTGCGAGGGCCCAGGAGCGCAGTCCATTCGATCTTGTCCTTGTCGGTATGTCGGCGGAGGTAAAGATTGGCCGGACCGCCTTCGACTTCGTTGCCCACGAACAGGGCGAGGCAGACCGGGTCGCAGTCCAGCCGGCGCAGGGCGCCGTTCAAATTGGCCTCGACCCGCAGTCCGCTCGAGCTGGTGAGTCGCAGCGGGGTGTAGTCGGTGTTTGTTTCAGTCATTCTTCTTGAGAGGTGTAGTGCTCGATGAGCGGGCGATGTCGCCCATCATATTACTTGCAATCTCGGTGCGCTGACCCCTGACATCCTGCTGAGTGTGATAGAGCGCCCGCAGGAAGGACATATCCCATTCGGTGACGCCTTTGGGCGCAGGCGTGCCGGTGTTCGCGAACAAACGCAGGATGGTATCCGCGCCGTTGAAGTCGGCATCGGGATTGACGCGGCTGAGGCCGACAACCCCAATGTAGTCCGCGACCTGGCTCCACTGGAGGTCCTTGACGCGGTTGAGATCGACGATCGCCAGGACCGAGTGGAAGTCGCGTACCACATTATATGTAATGAGGGAGGCTTGCCCCCTGACCCATAGCGTCTTGTGGGTCGCGGCATTGCTGGCGGCGCCTGCAGTGATGTCCGCGGCGCTGCTGTTGCCCGGCGCGGCCTGGGTGTCAGCCACATAAGTGTTGTACCAGATTCTGACCGGACGCGGCGTATCGACAAACTTGTCGACCGGCATCAGAGGGTTGAAGCCGTACAGAGTCTTGTCGTGGCGCTGCCAGGCGCGCAAGAATTCCGCGGGATGTGCCGTGACGACCACGTAGAAGTTCGGCCGGCACTTGTCCTTCTGCGCCAGTGGGGCGCCGGCGGCGTCCGCGGCATTGCTCAAGTGTTTGAGCACCAGCTCGGCGTTCGCTTGCGGCAGTCCAGCAATAATGAAGCAGAGCGGCCGTCTCCACAGTTGCAGCGGCTCGCCCAATGAGCCGGCCGGCGCTTGTGTCATGTTGTAGATGAAGGTGTGGACACTACGTTGGATCGCTTGCCGATCGCCTTCGATGGTGATTTGCGGCACCCTGGCCGCTGTAGACTCATCGTCCCCCGGGGCAGCTTGTGCAACGCCCCCGGCTAGCATCAGTGCAGCCAGGACGGCATGCATCAGTCGGAGGCTCAAGAAACGTCTCCCTATCCCCGCAGCTTTCCAATCCTCAAAAGCCATGGTCGTTCCCTCGGCAGGTTAACTGCAGAAATGCTGCCACCCGCTATCCAGGCCCGCAAGCTCGGCAGCATCGGTCCCAGATGTTCCTAGACGACCAGCAGCCACTGTCCAAATTCGGCAGTGCCGAAGATCGTGCGGAAGCCTTCCGGTACCCCGTCGTGTAATACGGATTTGAGCAGGCCGTGTACGCCAAGCGAGCCGAGCTCGCGCCACATGGCATCCGACAGCGGTCCCCTGGTGGCGGCCTGCATGATGAGCGCCAGCAGATACAACACAATCAGGAAGTTGTAGGCGGTGGTGAGATCGAATGTGTAGGAATAAGTCTTGCAATACAGAGTATTTTGGAGGATTCGGGTGATTACGGGATCCTCGGCCACCTCCAGTCGGGCGAGGTCGGCCGGCACCCCCTGCGGAAGCGCTCGCAGCGTCGCCCGGTCCCAGCCCAGAACTTTGACGAGCATCCCGCGCATCGCTTCGCGCAGATCATCTGCGATTTCGACCGCGGGCTGCGCCAGCCACCCGTTCATATCGACCGGTTCTTCATTGCGCAGCGCGCCTAGCAATCGCGCGCCGACATAAAGGCGCCGCCGCATGGGCAGTTCCTGCGCACTGAGCACGTCGCACAATACCCTCTCGATATCCCTGAACTGCTCCCACGCGATATCGACGCCGGGGGCGAGCCGAAATCCGTCAGGCCGCCGCGGGTCGGCTTGTACGAGCCGCTCGCGCAGGTCGGCTTCCCGGTCGGCGAGAGTGAGCCCGAGCCCGCGCCGGCTCGCACCGCAAACCGGGCTCATGCTTACGGCGATGCCGTCGGGTGTCCGAGCGAACGCAAACGGAAATACGGAGCAGGGCCCGAAGGGCTGCCGGCCCAGGGTCTGGTGGATGAGGCACTGGTTCTGCGTGCCCAGAAAGCGGCACGTCTCATTCAGTCCTTTCAGCTGCAGTTTTCCGTCGGCACGTCGTGGCAGCTGCGTGCCCTGCAGCTGCGGCCGCAGCGTCTGCCAAGGCATGGCGTCGATGACGAGTTGTGCCTCCGGTGGCAGATCGATCTCGAAGTCATGCTTGCAGCAATCCGTGCTCATCTGGCAGCTGAAGCGGGCGTCCTTCAAAGTGCTGAAGGTCACTTCCGTACGCCAGTGCTGCCGGAAATAGCTGGCATCCAGCAGAGCGCGCGCACGCGCCGGCTCGCTTGTCCTCATCCACGGATAGTGGGCCACTGACTGCAGCAGCCCATCGCGATAAGACCAGGGCGCGACTTTCGCGGCCACTGTGCACCAGCCGATCTTCCAGGAGCTTCCGACTGCTTTCAGACCCATCGCGATCTTGAGGGGGCGCTGTTCGCGCATCTCCATGGCTTCGAACCAGGCGACGGTCCCGGAGCCGGTGTTGGCGCTGGGCTCATCGACCACGCGCTTGAATCTTGGCAGGGTGCTCGCGCCTTGCCGGTTCAGATCGCGATGAGCGTTCGCGAATGTCGTGCGGTCGATTTCTCGTAAGGGCCCGACACCTTCCGCATGGCGGACGACGGCGTCATCCGTATGCATCTCGTAAAAGGCGTCGCCACCTTCCGGATCGCTAAGTGCGGCCAGAAAGGCGTCAAAAAGGTCATCGATGCGCGGGTGACTCATGAGATCCCCACAGTCTAACCGGGTGGCCCACCCCGGGCTACTTCAGCGTAGCCAGCCCGCCTGGCGCGGCAGACGCCGCATGAGCTGCTGCGTACTCAACATTTTCCGGCCTGGGGATGTTGACTGTCGTGCACCCCACCCCCGCTTGCCATGCGCTAATCCATTTGTATTCAACAAAAACGGGTTGGCACGCCAGCTGCAACATGCCGTTCGTTGCAGGACTTTATATCGGGGCGGGTCAAGAATGCATTCTCTCGTGGGCGCCGCGGTCGCGGCGGTGTTGGGTTTGACTACTCATTGCGCCGAACGGGGCTTCGGGGAGGTTTGTCGAGATCGGCCTGACCTATACGGTCGATTGAGGATCAGCCGCTCTTGCGCATTTCAGGAACAAACCCGTCACACGTGTTCGTGACTCCGCGCTCGGTAATGTAACCAGTGACCAACCGAGCCGGGGTCACGTCGAACGCCGGATTTGCCGCCGGCGAGGTAGTAATACTCACCGACGTGATGTTGCCGTTCTTGTCCTTACCGTGTACGAGGGTGACCTCATCTGCGGATCGCTCCTCGATCGGAATATCTGCACCGCGAGCGATAGAAGGGTCGAAGGTGCTGAGTGGCAGCCCGATGTAGAACGGCACGCCGTTATCGTGCGCCGCCAGCGCTTTGAGGTATGTGCCGATCTTGTTGCAGACATCGCCGTTGCGCGCTACGCGATCGGTTCCGACGATACACATGTCCACTTTGCCCAGCTGCATCAAGAGTCCGCCCGCGTTGTCGGCAATGACGGTATGCGGTACTCCGTGTTGGGCGAGCTCGAAGGCGGTCAGGGAGGCTCCCTGATTGCGCGGCCGGGTCTCGTCGACCCAGACGTGCAGGGGGATTTTCTGCTCGTGGGCCAGATAGATGGGTGCGAGAGCGGTGCCGTAATCGACAGTTGCGAGCCAGCCGGCGTTACAGTGGGTCAGGATGTTGAGAGCACGGCCTGGATTCTTTCGGGCCAGGTCTGCAATCAGTTCCGCTCCGTGCTCGCCGATGGAGCGGCACGTCGCGACATCTTCGTCGCAGATCGCAGCGGCGCATTGATAGGCGGTCGCTACCCGTTGATCCCCATGCTGCGCCTTCACGGCATTCTTCACTCGATCCAGCGCCCATCGAAGGTTGACTGCAGTGGGGCGCGTCGTGAGCAACGTCTTGTAGTTGGTCTCCAGCGCGGCGTCTGATGCATCCGTACGCAAGCCGAGACAGAGCCCATAAGCCGCGGTCGCGCCGATGAGGGGCGCGCCGCGCGTCCACATATCTTTGATGGCGCGTGCCGCCATCTCGACGGAAGTGAGCTCCGCGACCTCAACCCGCCAAGGGAGCTGGCGTTGGTCGAAAATCCGTACGGACCAACCATTGTCGCTGAGCCAGATGGAGCGATAGTGGACGCCGTCGATTTTCATCAGCTGAGGCCCTCCAGGGCGATATCGTCAAAAGTATGCGCGACTGCCGCACCGGAATCAGCAGCAGTCTGCGAGTCGCGCGCTAGCAAGACCGTTTGCATGCCAGCGGCGGCAGCGGCGGCGGTTTCTCCGGTGTGATCGGAGAGGAAGAGGACCGACTGGGCCGGTAGCGCCAACGCTTGGGCGATTTTATCGTAAGAGGGCGCCTCGAGCTTCGGTCCGGTCGTGGTGTCGAAGTAGCCTGAAAATAACGGCGTCAGATCCCCATAGGAGCTGTGTGCAAACAGGAGTTTCTGGGCCGGGACGGAGCCTGAGGAGTAGACGTAGAGCCGCATTCCCCCAGCATGCCAGCGGCGCAAGCCGCGCACAGCGTCCTCGTAGACGTGGCCGTGCAGTTGGCCGCTTTCATACCCTTCACGCCAGACCATTCCTTGCAGGCTCTTCAGCGGTGTGATCTTGCGGTCTTCGTCCATCCATTGCAGCAGAATGTCGATCATCTGCTGCGTAGTGAGGCTTTCTGTGCCGGCCGCGACACTGACTTCACTGGCGATTTCGCTCAACTGCGTTGCATGATCGCGCACGAATGCGGGTATCGAGCGTCGCGCGTACGGAAATAACACGTCCTTGACGAAGGCCAGACTGCTCGTAGTTCCTTCGATGTCGGTGACGACCGCGCGAACGCCCTGGATTGCGATCACGCCGTGGCCTGTTGGAACACCGGCGGCTGTTCGAAGTAAGGGAAGCTCCGCGCGATCGGCTCGCCTGTGAACTTTGCAACCCAACCTGCCGGAGTGGTGAAAAGTCGAATAGCCGTGAAGCGCGGCGCAGGTCCCATATCGAACCAGTGGCGTGTGCCGGCCGGTACGCTGATCAGGTCGCCGCGCTCGCACAACGTCATGTGTACCTTGCCGGCCGACCGCAGATAAAACACACCGCGGCCTTCGACGAAGAAACGCACTTCATCATCGTCGTGAGTGTGCTCGTCGAGAAACTTCAGGCGCAACTCGGAGCGCTTCGGGTTATCAGGCAGGCAGCGCAGGACATCGACTGACTGATAGCCGCATTCGCTTTTCAAACGCTCGATGTCGCTCCGATAAGCTTCCATGACGGCCGCATCGTCCACATCGGCGGGCAGCTGCCGCGAGGCGGACCAGCGCTCGAACCGGACATTGATGGATTTGAGCGCCGCGGCGATCTCCTCACCGTCGCTGGTGTCCAGGAGCGGGCGTGTGGCGTTATCGTCAGGGTATATTGTCAGGCGGCTCATGCTCGTCCTCCAGACAGTCGTATGGCTTCGATCTCGCAGCTCAGCAGGTGTTCCAGAGCTTCGATGACGCGCTCGGCTTCCTCCGTGTCCTTGCCCCAGCCGTAGGCACCGTGGGCGCGGATGAGACACGCGGGAATCTGCGGTGTCTGTTGTCGGGTGCCAACTTCCTGCGCAAGCTCTCGGGCCAACGCAGGGACGTCCTGGGAGTTCTCGAAGATAGGAATACTGGCGCTGATTTCGTGGGTGGTGATTCCCGGAAACGCTTTGAGCATTTCGTACCCTCGCAGCTCCAGCTCCGAGGCACGCGCCAAGTGGCGCGTCAGGGCTACGATCGGCACGGAGTGAACGTGTAGGACGGCGTTAATCTGGGGATAAAGCTGGTAGATCACGGTATGCAGGGAGGTCTCCGCGGAGGGTTTCTTGTCCTCTAACGCGACGCCGTCTGCGTCAACCAGCATGACGTCTTCCCGAGTCAGGCGCCCCTTATGGCGCCCGGACACCGTCACAGCGATCCGACCGTCTGCCAATCTAACCGAATAGTTACCGGAGGTTGCCGGCGCAAGTCCGCGGGTGTCGAGGCGCCGCCCCGAGGCAATGATTGCCTCCGCCGCTGCATCGGCAGAGCTATAAGGGGAACCGCGAATGCGGGCTCTCCGAGAGGTAAATAAACAGATTGGCAGTATCGCATTAATGGCACGTGACAGCGGGCAGAAATCGGGTGGCCCTGCCAGTTCCGATTGCGCACAATGCGCCATGACCCTGAGCCTTTTTCCTGACGAGCCACCGGTTGAGCCCCGCGAGGAGCCCTTGGCCGATGGTGCTGTGGTGCTGCGCGGATTCGCGCTGGCTGGCGCTCCGGAACTGCTGGCGGCGCTGGCCGAGGTGACGCGGCAGTCGCCTTTCCGGTTCATGACGACCCCGGGCGGTTATCAGATGTCCGTAGCAATGACCAACTGCGGCTCGGCCGGTTGGATTACCGACCGTACTGGATATCGCTACGGACCCACTGATCCTTTGACCGGGAACAGCTGGCCAGCGATGCCCCCGCAGTTCGCAACACTCGCCGCGCAAGCGGCGGCGAGCGCCGGCTTCGGCACGTTCGTCCCGGACGCCGGCCTGATCAACAGGTACGAGCCCGGGAGCCGGCTTTCGCTGCATCAGGACCGCAATGAGCGCGACTTCGGCGCACCCATTGTGTCGGTGTCGTTAGGGCTGCCGGCGGTGTTTCTGTTCGGCGGCGATCGGCGGGCCGACAAAACGCGACGTGTTGCGTTGGCGCATGGTGACGTGGTCGTCTGGGGCGGGCCTGCGCGGCTGCGGTTTCATGGGGTGCTGCCTTTGAAGGATGGCGAGCATCCCCTGGTCGGCAGACAGCGAATCAACCTCACTTTGCGCCAGGCGCTTTAGTCCTCAGGGCAGGTGCCTGCCACGTTCCCATCGCTCGGTCCGGTGCTTGCGCCTCGGCGTGGGGCGAGCGCAACATGTGTGCTCGAGCCGGCCGCGGGGGCTTGCTCATTCCACGGATTGCCGGAAAACAAAACATGTGTGAACTCGACGATCTGGATGAATTCAGCCGGCGGATGCCGGATTTCACGCGCAGACAGTTTGGCTCACTGGCCGTCGGCGCGAGTCTGGCGTTGCTGTTCCCCCTTGCGGCGCTCGCTGAAGATCTGACCGATGCGGATGTGGACATCAAGACGCCCGACGGGGTGGCGGATTGTTATTTTGTGCGTCCGAAGAAGGGCAAGCATCCTGCCGTGCTGATCTGTCCGGATATTTTCGGCTTGCGCCCCGCGTTCAAGGAAATGGCGCGCCGCCTGGCCGGGTCGGGCTACTCGGTGCTGGTGTTCAATCCGTTCTATCGCACCAAGAAGGCGCCGACGGCGCCCGAGCATGCCAACTTCGACGACCCTGCCACACGCAATGCGCTGATGGCTCTGGCCGGCTCGACGAATGCCGACACCATGGAAAAGGATGCCAAGGCGTTCATTAGCTGGCTCGACAGTCAATCCGCGGTCGACACCAAAAAGAAAATCGGCACCATGGGTTATTGCTATGGCGGTCCGTTCACCTTGCGTGCGGCAGCGACCGTACCGGATCGTGTCGGCGCGGGTGCTTCGTTCCATGGTGGCGGTCTGGTGACCGATAAGCCTGACAGCCCGCACCTTCTGATACCGAAGATCAAGGCGCAGTTTTTGATCGCTATTGCCGCGAACGATGACCAGCGCCAGCCGGAGGCCAAGACTGTGCTGAAGGACGCCTTCGCCAAGGCGCACCTGCCGGCGGAGGTCGAGGTTTACGCCGGCACCATGCATGGCTGGTGCCCGCTGGACTCCCCGGTCTACAACAAGGAGCAGGCGGAAAAGGCCTGGAGCCGCATGTCGGCGTTGTTCAAGACGGCGCTCGCATAACTTCGCGCACGCGGTTGCGCTTGTTGTGAGTCGGATTCGAGCGGGCGCGAGTGTCGGTCCATCACTCGCGCCTGACCGTTTCGACCAGCAGATCCCGGAACGACTGCGCGGCGGGCGAGAGCTCGGCCGCGCAGTACAGGACAATATCGATCGGAGGTAACGCTGGCAGGCCGAGCGCCGCTGGTGCGATCCCCAATCCTTTCGAGCTCGCCGCTACGGCAGTTCGCACGGCCACTCCGAGTCCCGCTCGCAATCCGCAACACAAAGTCGCCAGACTCGGGGTTGTCATCGCCAGGCGCCAGGGGAGGCCGGCCTGTGAGAGTGCTTCGATCCCCATCTCACGGAAGAGACACGGGCCGTCAAACACAACCAGAGGGACCACCCGGTCATCGGGTCCCATCCGCAGACTGTGTCGGGTGCTGCGCGCTCTGCCGATCCAGACGGTGGGGACGGTGGCGATGGTGTTTTGTCCACCTTTCCCCGCTGCGGTGAAGGCCAATGCTACATCGAGCCTGCCATTGGCGATGTCTTCGGAAAACGTGTGATTTCTGCCGCCCTTGACTTCGACATGGGCCGTCTGCCGCGCTTTGGCGTAACGTTGCAGCAGACTTGGCAAAATCAGTTCCGTGATGTCTTGCGGCATTCCAACACGAACGGCACCGCCGCGTGGGACCGCGCCGACCGCGAGACCCATTTCATCGTTGAGCGTGAGCACGCGTCGGGCATACTGCAGCAGCACGTCGCCGGCTTCCGTGAGGACCAGGCCGCGGCCGTTGCGTTTGAACAGGCGCTGACCTGACTGCGCTTCGAGCTTACGCAATTGCATGCTCACCGCGGATGGTGAGCGATTGAGGCGCACGGCCGCATGCGCGAACCCGCCGAGCTCGACCCCGACAACCATGGTGCGCAGCGCGTCCATGTCGAAATTGAGAGGCATGATCTTCAAGTTTTCTGAAGTGAAAGTTCAAAACTATGCGATTTTCGAAACACTCGCAACTCGCTATGCTTCACGGGTGTGAGGAGAGCCAGATCATGATCAAGTCGGAATCGGTCGCGCAGGGTACTCCGCTGTCGCAAGGGGCTGCGCCTCAGGGAGTGCCGCCGGAAGGCGGCTCGCCCCAAGGCCTGGCGCCGGGAATGCCGGTGCCGCCCCGAGAGTGCCTGGAGCGCCTCGCGCGGTTCACTACGCCGCACCTTGCGGATGCCTGTCTGAAAACCGGTACGCCGGTACGCTGCGCACCGTCCGAACTGAAGCCGGTGTTTTCAGGCGTCAAATGCTTTGGCCGGGTATTTCCCGTGCGCCACGTCGGCAGCGTCGATGTGATGCTCGAGGCGCTGGAGTGCGCTCAGGCGGGAGACGTTCTGGTCGTGGACAACGGCGGCCGTACCGACGAGGCCTGCGTGGGTGACCTCGTCACCCTCGAAGTGAAGAACGCAGGCGCGCGCGGGATCGTGATCTGGGGCTTACACCGTGACACCCCCGAGCTGCTCCAGATCGGTTTGCCCGTATTCAGCATGGGCGCCACCCCCACCGGACCTCAGCGCCTGGATCCGCAGTCCTCCGACTGCATGTACTGGGCTCGTGTTGGTTCCTGGGTCGTCACCGCCGCCGACTACGTCGCCTGCGACTCCGACGGCGTTATATTCCTGCCAACCGCCAAACTCCCCGAAATCGCCACCGCCGCCGCCGCGATCGCCGCCAAAGAGTCTCGCCAAGCCGAACAGATGCGCGCCGGCGTTTCCCTGCGCCAGCAAACACGCTTCACCGAATATCTCGCGGCCCGCGAAGTGCATTCCAGTCTCACCTTCCGGCAGCATTTGAAGAAGGTTGAGGGGGCGATTGAGGAGTAG
>Ga0134126_10000542_pt1 | contig 48168 bp, 47 predicted proteins | sample KB31752_FD_96881 | JGI IMG/M metagenome (GOLD analysis project Ga0134126, IMG submission 96881) | Terrestrial soil microbial communities with excess Nitrogen fertilizer from Kellogg Biological Station, Michigan, USA - KB3-175-2 | ecosystem: Environmental > Terrestrial > Soil > Unclassified ...
ACGATCCGCAGAACACACACTTGCGGCCCCGCAGAAAGTTGGCCGCACACCCGAAAATCCGATGGGGTCCCGTAACCATGCGGCCTCCAGCCTACCAGATGGTTACGAAACGCCCTAATTACCAAATTTTATTCGACAGTAGCCGCAGGAACTTCCGTCGCCTTGTTGGAGCCGGCTATTGCCAAGGCCTTTCCCACCTCAAGAGCAGTCAATGAAGCACTTGCCGGCTTACTCGTATTGACTGAGAAAACAACACGCATAACCCGGCGCTCAACCCGGACGCGCAAAAAGCCGGCACACACCGCTTAGCACGGCGTTCACTCTGCCGCTAGGTAACTAATGAGAACAACACGGCTTGATCCTTACATGCGCGCGTTTGGACTCACGTGGGAAGAGTGCGAACAACGCCTCGCGCAGCTCGGCTATTCCACCCAAGTCAGCATCGCCGCCCGGTAATTTCCCACAATGCAATCCAACACGTCGGATTCGACTCCAGCCAGCCATCGACAGCAGTAGCGCCTTCTCACACACCTCTCACCAGTACTTCTCATGCTCTGCTAGAAAAGCAGAACATCTTGGCTTTCCTGCGAGATCAACTATTATCTAAACACATGTATTGAGCCTGGGCAGGACAATTATGCGCACCCCAGTCAGTCCGCCAACGAACTGAGCATGATGAATAGGCAGGTTCTCTCAAAACAGCGTGTTGCCGATCATGGCGAGGTGTTGACCGAGAAACGGGAAGTCAACGCCATGCTCGATCTGGTGAGGCAAGAAACGGAGCGGATCGAATCGCGATTCCTCGAACCAGCGTGCGGGAACGGGAACTTCCTGACCGCGATTCTGGAACGGAAGCTCACGGTGGTGGAGAGACGCTATGGGAGGTCACAACTGGACTTCGAGCGGTACGCCGTCCTCGCCGTCTCGTCGATCTACGGCATTGACATTCTGGAGGACAACGTTCAGCAGTGCCGACACCGTCTGTACGAGACCTTCGACGGCGACTTTTATGCACGGCTGTATACGAACCGCGCCAAGGACAAATGCCGCGAGACAGTCCGGTTCATCCTGGGACGGAACATAATCCATGGCGATGCACTGTCCCTCAAAACCGTGGGGAACAATCCGAAGCCGATCATGTTCTCCGAATGGTCGCCGGTCAACGGGAGCATGCTGAAACGGCGGGACTTCACCTTCCATGGATTACTGACCCGGGAGGGGATGAAGACACTGCCGCTGTTCTCCGATCTCGGCGGAGACGTGTTCATTCCCACGCCGGAAAGGGACCACCCACCCGTCCATTTCATGGAGATCCTCCATGGTCAGCAATAAGGACAACAAGTACAACCCCGACGTGCTCACCTGCCTTGCCAATCTGAGCAGCGATGAAGTCTTCACGCCGCCCCAACTAGCGAATCAAATTCTGGATTTACTCCCAACGGGCCTCTGGCATGACAAGACAGCGAAGTTTCTAGATCCCGCTTGCAAATCAGGCGTGTTTCTCCGCGAGATCGCCAAGCGTCTCGACAAAGGTTTGGAGCAGTACATCCCCGACCCCCAAAAACGCATGAATCACATCTTCGAGAACCAGCTGTATGGACTGGCCATCACGGAGCTGACCGCCCTGCTCTCGCGCCGGTCTGTGTATTGTTCCAAGACCGCCAACGGAAAGTATTCTGTCTGCGAAACCTTCGATAGCCTCGAAGGCAACATCCGTTTCTGGCGCGTAGAACACGCCTGGGACGATGGCCGTTGCCGGTACTGCGGGGCGAGTCAGGAGAACTACGAACGAGGCGGCGACCTGGAGAGCCACGCCTACGCCTTTGTCCACACTGACAAGCCGGAGGAACTCTTCAACATGAAATTCGACGTGATTATTGGCAACCCACCGTATCACTTGAGCGATGGCGGCCATGGCGCAAGTGCTATCCCAATTTATCAGAAATTCGTGCAACAGGCGAAAAAGCTTAACCCAAGATACCTAGCCATGATCATCCCTTCTCGATGGTTTGCGGGTGGCCGAGGCTTAGATGACTTTCGCAATGAAATGTTGACTGACACTCACATTCGCGTGTTGCATGATTTCCTAAACGCCAGCGATTGCTTTCCCGGAGTGGAAATAAAAGGTGGCGTCTGTTTCTTTCTCTGGTCAAGGGACGAAAGAGGTGATTGTAAGGTTTGCATGCAGGATGGAGACGAAATTGTATCAGAATCAGAAAGGCCTCTTTTGGAGGAAGGTTCTGAGACGTTTATCAGATACAACGAAGCAATCTCGATACTTCAGAGGGTGAAACGGATAGAAGAAGAGTCTTTCGTGTCAATTGTCAGCGCTAATGACCCCTACGGTTTCGATGTACGGGTTGAGAACAGCTACAAAAGAATAATGCCGAAGTATAAGCATGCCCACTTTCCGAACAGCAATGAAGCTCCCCGCAGCAAGCTGCGGGGTATCACAGAACTCAATTCCGAAGACTTCTCGGAAGGAGAGGCCAACCCCGTAGCGAGCTACGGGGAATGTCAAGTTCAATTCTACTACTTCGGCTGGCGAAAAGATGGCGTTGGGTTCATCGATAGAGATGCGATTCGCAAGAACAAAGATTGGATTGGTGGGTATTTGGTGGGTATAAGGTGTTCGTGCCGAAGGCATGGGGTGTGGGGAATGTCGGCAAAGACTGGCTTCAGCCATTCATCGGAGGACCAAACTCTTGCTGTGCTGAAACATATTTAGTGATTGGCCCCTTCAAGACCAAACACACGGCGGAAAATGTCATCAGCTACACGCAGACAAAATTTTTTCACTTCTTGGTTGGGCTGGCAAAGGTGACTCAAGAATCTCGGAGGAAGATTTATGTATCCGTTCCGATGCAGGACTTTATGCAGCCGTGGAACGACGAGAAGCTCTATAAAAAGTATAAACTGACGGCGAGCGAGATCACCGTCATTGAGTCAATGGTCCGCCCCATGGAGAGGAGCGATGAGTAACAGTTTCTTCCCGCCGCGCCCCACATCGCGGCCTACGATCTACGCTTACGAAGATACGAACCCTCAGTATGCGGGGGTGCTCAAGGTCGGCTACACGACAGTGGATGTGAAGAGTCGCGTCGCTCAGCAGTATCCCATCTTGCGCCCGGGCAAGCCGCCGTACAAGATTGTGCTGGAAGAGTCCGCCATGCGCAGTGACGGAACAGTGTTCACTGACCATGACGTACATCGGACGTTGCGTCTCCACGGCGTCAAGAACCCGGAAGGTGAATGGTTCCAATGCACAGTGGCTCAGCTCAAGGCGGCGATCATTGCTGTGCGAACGAGCCAGCTGAACGAGGAGAACCGGTCGCTCGACTTCAAGATGCGGCCTGAACAGGAAGCGGCGGTCGAGAAGACGGCGGCGTACTTCTCCAGTTGGCGCAAAGAGAAGGACAACCGAAACAAGCCGCCGCACATGCTCTGGAATGCCAAGATGCGGTTCGGAAAGACGTTTGCCGCCTACCAGTTGGCGAAGAGAATGGGGTGGAGGAAAGTGCTGGTCCTCACCTTCAAACCAGCGGTGCAAAGCGCCTGGGAGGAGGACTTGAAGTGTCACATGGACTTCAAGGGGTGGCAGTTCATCACACCAGGCGACCTTACGTACGAACAGGCAGACAAGAAACGTCCGTTCGTCTGTTTCGGATCGTTTCAAGACTATCTGGGCCGCAACCCCAGCACAGACGGGATCAAGACCAAGAATGAATGGGTTCACTCGGCACACTGGGATTGCGTGATTCTCGACGAATACCACTACGGCGCATGGCGGGAAAACGCAAAAGAACTGTTTGAGGCGGAGGACAAGAAGGAGGTTGAGTTCGGTGAAGGAAAAGGCATATCGGACTTCGACGAAGAGATCATGCCGATCACCACGGACACCTATCTCTACCTCTCTGGACACCGTTCCGCGCCATCGCGTCGGGTGAATTCATCGAAGAGCAAATCTACAACTGGACGTATGCAGACGAGCAGCGAGCCAAGCGGGAGTGGAAAGGCCCCAACAACCCCTATGCCGCGTTGCCAAGGATGGTGTTGTTGACCTACCAACTGCCGGATGCGATTCGGGACATCGCCATGCAGGGCGAGTTCAACGAGTTTGACTTGAACGTGCTCTTTTCCGCCGAGGGAATCGGCGACAAGGCAAGGTTCACGTACGAAGATGAAGTTCAGAAATGGCTGGATCTGATTCGGGGTTCCTTCATGCCGACCAGCATTGACAACCTGAAACTTGGAGCGCAGAAGCCACCCATGCCGTTTTCGGATGCGCGCCTATTGAACGTGCTTGCCCATACCTTTTGATTCCTGCCCACCGTGGCGGCCTGCCACGTTATGCGCAATCTGCTGGCACAGAAACACAACCGGTTTTACCACGACTATAAGGTCATTGTGGCAGCTGGTGGCGCTGCCGGAATCGGTGCGGCGGCCTTGCCGCCGGTACAGGAAGCGATGGACGATCCGATTACGACGAAGACGATCACGCTGTCGTGCGGCAAGTTAACCACGGGCGTGACGGTGAAGCCGTGGACAGGTATTCTCATGCTCCGCAACTCCTCGAGCCCGGAAACGTACTTTCAGGCGGCCTTCAGGGTGCAATCACCTTGGACTGTGGCCAATCCGGACGGCGCAACTCCGAACGAAGAGCAGATCATCAAGGAGGAGTGCTACGTCTTCGACTTTGCCCCGGACCGAGCGCTGCGACAGATTGCCGACTATAGTTGCCGCTTGAACGTGAACGAGGCAAGCCCCGAAAAAAAAGTGGAGGAGTTCATCAGCTTCCTGCCGGTCCTGGCGTATGACGGCAGTTCCATGAAGCAGATTGACGCCGCCGGCATTCTCGACATGGCGATGAGTGGCACGACGGCAACCCTGCTGGCCCGGCGCTGGGAAAGCGCGCTGCTGGTGAACGTGGACAACGACACCTTGCGTCGCCTGATGAGCAACAAACAAGCGATGGAGGCCCTCATGCGCATCGAGGGCTTTCGCAATCTGAATCAGGAGATCGAGACCATCATCAACAAGTCAGACGCGGTGAAGAAGGCGCGCAAGGAGGCCAACGAGGACGAGCTATCTGCGAAGGAAAAGAAGGAGCTGACGAAAGAAGAGAAGGAGTACAAGAGCCTTCGGAAGCACATTCAGGAGAAGCTCATCAAGTTCGCCACGCGGATTCCCATCTTCATGTACCTGACCGACTACCGTGAGCGGACGCTAAAGGATGTCATTACGCAACTGGAACCGGGACTCTTTCAGAAGGTCACAGGGTTGACCATGCAGGACTTCGAGGTGCTGGTCAGCCTGGGCGTCTTCAACAGCGGCCTGATGAACGATGCGGTGTACAAGTTCAAGCGCTACGAGGATTCCAGCTTGCACTATACCGGGATCAACAAACACGAGGGCGAGGACGTCGGTCTGTATGACACCGTATTGAGCCGTAGCGACTACGAAGCAATCTTCGTGAATGAGCCGGTCGAAATGTACGAAAGCCCGAGAAAGACCCAAGCGGGCTAATAGCCGATTGCGGCAGACGGTCCCGCTGCGTGGTCGGCCTGTGAACCGGAACGCTCCCTGTTCGGAATAACACCTTCCGCTATCCTCTTTCGACTGTCGATCACTGGCCTTCACTTTTCCTTCCCACAAGGGCGGCCCGGTTGAATCCAGAACTGCGCGCATGGATTCTTGTTCTGCTTTCTTCTCAAAAGGAAGAAGGGGGAGCGTCAGGTTGTCGTTCACTGCGCGCATCGAACGAGGCCCTTCTGAGGGCGCGCGTTCGGCGAGCAAGAAGGACAGCCTGGCTGCTCCCCTAATTCTTCTGCTCCCCCATCCTACTCTCCGTCCCCTTCCACGACCGTTCAATGTTCCCCTTGTGCTTTAACGCGATGAGCCCAGTCACGAGCACAGAAAACGATACAAAGGCCGTCGTCGGTCGCACCAACGCCGCAATAACAGGAAAGAGTCCAAAGGTTGTCAGTGCGCCACCGGAGGAGTAGCGCCACAAGACTACCGCTCCGATCCACGCCAGAAGTTGCAACAGTCCAATCAACGGCGCAACACCGAGAATTATGAGGTCGTGGGGTCTGGTCTTGTCTTGTGCATTCAAGACCTGCGGTCAACAAAATGGGGAGTGATGGAACATTCTCCGTGTAAAAGGTGAAGGGTGTAAGCTGGGCGCTGATGAGGCGAACCCATTCTCCACTGAATGAGGCTTACCCCCATGACGACGCGAGCACCGTGGATCGAGCAGTGGCAACACTTTTGAACCAGGATCCTCGAGGAGTTCTGGGGCGATCTCGCCCAGCACACGCGGCAGAGTCTTGGCAGCGATCCCCACCCGCCGTCCACGGCGCGAGTTCACTTGAGGACGACCATCATCGTGGAGGCGACCTTCTCGTCAGTCCGGTTGCGCACGGACGCCTCAGTCGCTTCAGGCGCGTGGAGTGAGCCCCAGGCCATCATCTGGAAGATTCTGCAGGTGACTGAGCAGTCGTGGTGGAAACTGGATGCACCTCAGCTGTTACCGCTGGTCGCTGCAGGAAATGTGAAAATGTGGTGATGCTGGCTTGGTGCGGACCTTCATGGGAACCAGCATATTCCACATGGATCATCGCCAGCCGATAAAGCCTTCGCCAAGGTGCCCCTGATTGAGATAGATTTTGCCACTGGCACAAGGTGACGTAGTCCGGCTCGCAGCCGCTTTGCAGACCTTGGACCCCGTTGTTGCACCAGTAGCACAAATATAAGCAATTAAGTAATTATTGGATTTGAACAAGGGGTTTTCCTAGTTTTCCTGGCTTCGATGTCGTGCGATTCGTCACGGCTAGCTGCGTAATGTTGTAAGCGCTCATGGTTCCGTTGGATTTGGTCAAACTCACTGGGCTGATGAGGCAAACCAGCGGTCACCCGGAAGTGATGATCGGGCTGGTTGATGGTCCTGTCGTAACCCATCATCCCGATCTGGTTGGTGAATACCTTCGTGAGATTCCCGGACAAAACGGAGGGACCTGTGCGCAGACGAATAGCACCGTTTGTCTGCACAGAACTTTTGTTGCAGGAATCTTGTCAGCAAAACGTAGTTCGCCTGCGCCCGCCGTCTGTCCCACAACTGCACCCTCCTTGTCCGTCCCATCTTTTTTGCCGAAGTACCTTCAGGTATTGAACACATGCCCAGTGCCACGCCTCAAGAACTTGCGACAGCGATTATGGACTGTCTAGATGCGGGAGCACGAATCATCAATTTGAGCCTTGCTCTTGCGTGCTCATCCACGAAGGGCGAACACTCGCGAGACAAGACGCTCAATCATGCTCCCAGACGTGGAATCCTTGTCGTTGCAGCAGAGGGCAATCAAGGCACACTCGGCAGCTCTGCGATCACCCGCCATCCCTGGGTCATCCCGGTGGTAGCCTGCGATCGAATGAGCAGACCCATAAGCGAATCGAATTTTGGCAGTTCCATTGGTCGGCGTGGATTCTCGGCGCCAGGCACGAACATGACCAGTCTCGGAACCGCAGGCCACCCCCTCACGTTGGGGGGCACGAGTGTGGCAACACCGTTTGTCACCGGGGCCATCGCACTCCTGTGGTCGGAATTTCCTTCTGCAAGTGCGGCGCAAGTCAAATTGACCATCACGCACAAGGCTCAACCGCGCCGAGCCTCAGTGGCCCCGCCGCTTCTTGATGCTACAGCGGCCTCCCATGCCTTATCAACCGTGAGAGCACGGAGGTGAATATCATGAGGACAATACACGAACGCGATGACGCTCCATCATGATCGAGGGCGTCATGCCAACTGAGACCGTTTCTTCCGATTTCGAACTGGCCGTGCGGTACACCGCTCTCCACACTCTCACCACAAAGGAGTTCTGATATGTCGATCGCAGTGACCCAGCGGGGCTTCGAGCCATCCCGCTCCAATGTCAATCTTCATGAAACCATCTTGACCCAAGCGTCGGTCCGCCAAAAAGGCATCCGTCGGTTCTTCACCATTCCGCTCTACGGTGATGGCCGCGGCACCGAGGCCACCACGCTGATCGCCCCCAATGTCAAGACACGCGATGGGCAAACCAGAGATTTGGTCATTCATGGCATCATGTCCAATTATGTCGAGGCTCATGACGCCACAACAGGGCAACCAATCTGGCGACAACACCTTGGTGTTGCGATTCAGGGCACCCGGGCGATTGACGCCTATCTGATCAACGACCACTGGGGTTTCCTAAGTACGGGCATACTCGATCTCGCCGATGGTGCGTGGGGCGGTGTGTCATGGTCCTCGCCGGACGAAAGTGCGGCAAAGGCTAGTTTCTGGTTCCACTGGATCAGCATTGTCGACGGATCACCCCTGGCTCCCCCGCTGAGCTTAAACGGAGCGGTCTACAATCCAGGCGGCGGAGTCGCCAGCCAGCGATTTTCGAGCGCGGAGCGCAAGCAGCGGTGCGGCCTTGCCATGGCGACGATCGGCGGCGCGAAGACGGTGTTCATCGCAGCTGGATCTGTCTCGGAGAGCCTTGCGAGCAACCGTGGCTGGGTGATCGCCGTGGATGTGGCGACGAAAGGTGCCACGAAGATCGCCGCAGCCTGGTCCTCGACCGCCAGGTATTCAGGCGGCGGCATATGGATGGGCGCGCAGGCGCCGGCGGTGCTGAATAACAAGCTCTATTTCATGACCGGCAACGGTGCCTTCGATCCGCCCACCGATTTTGGCGAGTGCTTTGTTGAGCTGCAGTATGATCCGGGCACGGCGAATGCGCCTGCCCGTCTGCATGCTACTGACTGGTTCGCTCCCTTTAGCGACGCAGCTCGAAACGGAGACGATCCCACGCTGCCGAAGCCGAGGAACCCGAAGAAGGGTGGCGATGAGGATGAGAATGGTAAAGCGAGCAACACGAACGCTTACACAGACATGGACTTGGGTTCCGGCGGCCTGGGCATTATTCCCGAACTGGCATGCGCGATCGGCGCAGGTAAGGACGGCATCGTCTATGTCCTGCCTCTCGGCGCATTCGGCAAGACGCAGAATGCCGACTTTGCTCCAGCAAGGATCGCTGGCAACTACGCGAGGGCAACATACATCGGCTGGTTCACGTTCTTCCCCGGCTTCGGCATCAGCCCGGCTCCAACCGACATCACCAACCTCAATAAACTATTCGACGGCAAGACACATCACCAGCACTCGACGCCCGTGGCGTACAAGTCGTCCGTGCACGGATGGATGGTATTTTGTTGGGGCGAGAATGCGAGCTTGCGCGCCTGGAAAGTGAACGCCGATCTCACCCTGACTTTCCTCGCCTCAAGTGATGAAACGGCATCGCCGAATACTGGTGGCGTGGGCGGAATGCCGGGCGGCATGATCAGTCTGTCAGCCAATGGTGCAACACCGAGGTCGGCGGTATTATGGGCCTCGGTTCCCTACGGCAATGCCAACTCGGAAATCACCAACGGACGTCTACTGGCCTACGATCCGGAGAACTTCCTCGCCCGAGGCGACGGCTCGTCGCGCATCCAAAAGATATGGGATAGCCAGGACTGGGCACTGACCTACGTGTTCAATAAGTTCCTGCCGCCGACTCCGGCCAACGGAAAGGTGTATCTGGCCAATTACGCTGGCGGAGTGGATGTGTATGGTCCCTGACAACGCCAACAGGAATATATGCATGGTATCAACGATCGCCATAGCGGCGGTACAGCCATTCCATCGGGAGACTGGCGACAACACCGGGGACGAGATGAGGCTTTTATCAACCGCCTAGTAGCGGCATACTACGCTGGCGATGAAAAACGGCTCGCACGTCTCATGGCCAACTCCAAACCGTTCGCCCCTATGGATAGTCCTCCTGTAGTAAGCGAGGGTCTTCTTGCCGATGCAGCCTGCAAGGGAAAAATCTCTGAGCGGCAGCTTGCACAGGCAATACAAAAGTGGGTCGTGGTCCCGAGCTAAATTAACTTGGAAAACACATCTCCCCCTCGCAAGGACGTCCCAATTGAATCCAGAATTGCGCGCATGGAACGACCACGTCGTTCTCCTTCAGTGGAATACTGATGGGGAGACGTGGGGGTTCCGCGAGCACTTGGATCAACCGGGCCGACCTTGCCCCATCTTACTCTCCGTCCCCTTCCACAACCGTTCAATGTTCCCCTTGTGTTTCACCACAATGAGGCCAGTCACTAGTATAGAGAACGAGACGAAAGTAACGTTCGGACGCATCAGCGCGGCGATGATGGGAAAAAGCCCGAAAGCAGTCAGCGCGCCGCCGGAGGAGTAGCGCCACAGGGCCACAGCTCCGATCCATGCCAGAAGGAGCAACAGTCCGATCAACGGCGCGACACCAAGAATAGAGCCGAGCGCCGTAGCCACCCCTTTCCCTCCTTTGAATCCAAGAAACGGTGAAAAGAGATGCCCAAGAAACGGAGCAAGCGTGACGACGAGAACGGCCCATTCGTTTTGTAGCAGATGCGTGGCCGCGAAACCCATCACCCATCCCTTGCCCATATCGCCGATCAAGGTCAGGATGCCGGCCTTCTTGCCGGAGACACGCAGGACATTCGTAAAGCCGACATTCTTACTTCCGACTGTGCGAGGATCAGCCAATCCCATTACTTTTGAGATGACGACTCCAAACGGGACTGCACCTAGCAGATATCCGCACAATGCAAGCGCGATGATCAATCCTGTCTGATCCATTCAGGCTTTCAACCCTACGACTATCTCTTTAGCGGCGAGCATAATCACTGAAAATTCTCCGGGTACGCAAAAAACTCCAGCATGACTCGATTGAGATTCGGCCAATCCCGATGACTGCCTGTTCCTTCGCAGTAGAGTGTTGCACCGCCTGAGGCACATCCTTGATAGGCACGACATCCGCTCTCCACTGTCTTAGTCCTCGTGGTATCACAGTGATTACAGCCAGCCCACCAGGCTGACGTTTGGGTTCCCCAACTGGGAAACAAACTGTCATTCTTGCTGTGCATAATCATAACCGGAATGGGATCTCGGCATTGAAAAGACTCAAGATCTTTACCGGTCCATCCAGCAGCGCTCGGCGCGATTGCGGACGGGATCTTCTTCGTCTTGTCGAGCACAGCTAATGCCAACGAAGCAGTGCCGCCGTCTGAGTGGCCGGTCACAAACACCCTCTTCTCATCGATGCACCATTCCTTTGCCACCAGACCAGGAATGGTCCCAACTTGTTCAATTGCCGAAACATTCAACTGTCGGTGATCAGCATAGACCACCACAAACCCGGCGCTGGTCGCAGCGGTCGTGAGACCTGTGAGTCGCTCTGATGCCCAGCGACTTTGCCCGGCCGGAGCGTAGACCATCAACAGAGGATGAGTAAAAGTCACGTCATAGTTAGACGGAGTGCGGACCATATAGCGAATGCCGTCCGCCGAAGCTTTCCCATCGATTGCGCCAGCGAGGCCTGGACGTGAACCGGCAGGGCAATGCCCTGTCGCGTTTGCATAGGCAAACGCTTCGAGTTGGGGAGGTTGTTCGCTTTCGCTACAGGCAGTCAATGTGAGCTGAACGAAGAAAAAGGCGAGAACAGAGACTAGGAATTGTGCTTTACTCACGGCGTGGTCGAACGACTAGGTCGTGGGTGATTCAAGATTGCCTGAGGGAGGCATCATGCTCGATCGCCGATCTGTATCGATATTCCGTCAGATTCCCTTCGCGACGACTTGCTTCCAAAAGGTCCATACATACTGACTGCCGGAGATGTAGCCCAGCAGCAACGAGAGATATAAAGTGACGGTTCCGGCTAAGTGCATATTGCCGAGTTCCGCGAGCCCCGTTCCTTCCAGGATCAGCAGAATAATGGCGATGACTTGGAGGGCCATTTTATACTTGCCGGTCGTCTCCGCCGGAATGATCATCCCTTCGCTCGCAGCAATAGCGCGGATGCCCGTGACCGCCACTTCCCGTGCGATGATCAGTAGCGCGACCATTGCGCTGACTCGATCCACGTTCATGAGGAGGATCAATGCCGACAAGACCAGGAGCTTATCCGCAATCGGATCGAGCAGCTTACCGAGCTTCGTCACCTGGCCGGTTCGCCGGGCGATATAGCCGTCCAACATATCGGTCACCGCCGCGACGGTAAAAATGATGGCTGCCGCCAGCGACTGATCGGGAGTCGGGTTGACGAAGAGAATGATAAAGACGGGAATCAAGAGAATGCGGACGAGTGTCAGGAGATTGGGCAGATTGAGCGAGTCCTGCCCGATGTCTCGCCACACCTCCAGAACGCGGTTCATGGTTCGATTCGCCTCCTAAACAATTCCGTTTTTTAGCAAGTCATGCAAATGAATCACGCCGCGAATCATCCGGCCGTCTTCCGTGACCACCAGCGTTGTGATCGAATAACGCTCCATCATCTCCACCGCCGTTGCCGCCAATTCGTGCGGTCCGATCGTTTTGGGATGGTGTGAAGCCAACTCGTTTGCCGTTGTGTTCACCAGATCCGTGCCCCGCTGGATGAAGCGCCGCAAGTCGCCGTCGGTAATCACGCCGACCAACGCACCCTCTTGATCGACCACGGTCGTCATGCCGAGCTTTTTTGCGCTCATTTCAAGCATGGCCGCCATACCCCCGACGGTGGCTTGGACCATCGGGATCTCCGAATCCGCATGCATGAGATCTTTCACCTTCACCAGCAACCGGCGTCCCAAGGTGCCGCCGGGATGGAACCGGGCAAAATCCTCTTCTTTGAACTCCCGCTTTTGCAGGAGGGCGACGGCCAACGCATCGCCTAATGCCAACGTGGCGGTTGTGCTGGCGGTCGGAGCCAACCCCATCGGGCAGGCCTCTTCCTGTACCGACACGTCGAGCGCGACATCGACATTTTTAGCCAGGGTCGAAGTCATCCGTCCCGTGAACGCGATCACCGGAATGCCCAGACGTTTCACATACGGAAGCAACTGAAGCAACTCCTGTGTCTCGCCGCTGTTCGAAATCGCAACCAGCGCATCCCGACGAGCCAACATGCCCAGATCTCCGTGGACGCCTTCAGCAGGATGCAGAAAGAACGATGACGTGCCGGTACTGGCAAGCGTCGCGGCAATTTTTTGTCCGATCAAGCCCGATTTCCCCATGCCGGAAACGACGACCTTTCCCTTGCATTGAACGAGCAGATCCACGGCTTTGGCAAACTTGGCATCCAGCCGATGCACAAGCGATTGAACGGCTCGAGCTTCGATTTCGAGCACACGCCGACCGTCGGCAAGACTTCCCTCCATTTTCGCAGCCTTCGATTCTCGGCCGGATGGCATCACAGTCATAGCCTTACTGCGTCTCGTCACAGTCTTCGATACTGGACCGATTGTCCGCACCTTCCTCGTTTGGCTGCGTCGCGCGGATAATTTCAGCTTCTTGGTTTTGCCGCGTCGCATATCCGCATGATCCGTTCAAGTAGGGATTTCAATTGATGCAACGGTACCATGTTCGGCCCGTCGGACAGCGCCTCATCAGGATTCGGATGGACTTCCATGAAGAATCCGTCGACTCCCACTCCGGCAGCGGCGCATGCCAATGGTTCGACAAATTCTCGTTGGCCGCTTGATTTTGTCCCTCCACCACCCGGCAGCTGAACACTATGCGTCGCATCGAAGACGACAGGATACCCGAAATTTCTCAAAATAGGAAAGGACCGCATATCCACGACAAGATTGTTGTAGCCGAAAGACGAGCCCCGCTCGGTGAGCAGAATCCGACGATTCCCGCATTCTTCGACCTTCTTCACCGCATTGCCCATCTCTATCGGCGAGAGGAACTGGCCCTTCTTCACGTTCACGACTTTTCCGGTTTGTGCAGCCGCAATCAGTAGATCCGTCTGTCGACAGAGAAAAGCCGGGATCTGGAGAATATCCACGACTTTCCCAGCCTCCGTGGCCTGCTCCTCTGTATGCACATCGGTCAAGACAGGAAGCGCCAAGTGGTCCTTCACCTTTTTTAATATTGCCAGACCGTCTTTGATCCCAGGACCACGAAACGACTTGATGGAAGTGCGGTTAGCCTTGTCGAATGATGACTTGAAGATGTACGGGATCTCCAGCGCCTTCGTCATCTCGGCGACTCGCCCCGCCGTGTCCATCACCAGCTGCTCGCTCTCGATCACACAAGGCCCGGCAATCAGAAACGGACGCTGCCCTTGGCCGACTTTGAAGGAGCCGATGTCGACAAAATGAATCATACCTGTCACGTCCAGGTTAAGGTTGAGGTCTCAACCTTCATCTTCAGTGTCCTAGTTTCTTCCGTAGCGCTGCCCCCACGAACCCGCTGAAAAGCGGATGCGGGCGGTGCGGACGGGAACTATACTCCGGATGGAATTGAGTTCCCAAAAACCACGGATGATCCTTCAACTCGATGATTTCAACCAGTCGCCCGTCAGGAGAGACTCCGCTCAGGACCAGTCCCTTCGCAGTCAGTTGTTCATGATACGAATTGTTGAATTCATAGCGATGGCGATGGCGTTCACGGACCTCGCTCACGCCGTACATCTTCTGTGCGAGCGTCCCCTCGCCCAACTTGCAGAGATACGATCCGAGTCGCATGGTCCCTCCCTTGTCGCTCACGCCATGCTGATCGGGCATGAGATGAATCACGGGATGGGGCGACCGCTCGTCAAACTCGGCGCTGTTGGCGCCCGCCAATCCCGCTACATTCCGTGCAAACTCGATCGCGGCACATTGCATCCCTAAGCACAAACCGAGGAATGGAACCTGGCGTTCCCTTGCGTACCGAATGGTCGTCACTTTTCCCTCGATCCCTCTTGTCCCGAATCCACCGGGGATCAAGATGCCGTCGGCTTCTCGAAGAATTCGCTCCATCCCCTGCCGTTCGATATCTTCGGACTCGATCCAATTGATGTTGACCTTGGTTTCATGATCGATCCCACCATGAACCAGCGCTTCTCCCAAGCTCTTGTAGCATTCTTTCAGTCCCACATACTTGCCCACCAACGCGACCAAGATCTCATGCTTCGGACGCTTGATCTTCTGTACCATTGCATCCCACTCGCGAAGATTGGGCTGGCCGGTCTCCACATGGAGCTGACGAACGATCAATTCATCCAGTCCTTCTTTTCTGAATACGATCGGCACTTCGTAGATCGTCTCGACATCTTTGGCCGTGATGACGGCATCTTTATCCACATTGCAGAACATCGCGATCTTGCCCTTGAGCTCCGGCGGAATATACCGGTCGGTTCGACACAACAGAATGTTGGGCTGAATACCGATTTCACGAAGTTTGTTCACCGAATGTTGCGTCGGCTTGGTCTTCAGCTCACCGGCCGTGCCGATGTAGGGCACCAGGGTCAGGTGGACATACAACACATTGTCGCGTCCGACGTCGTACGGCATCTGCCGGATGGCTTCGAGAAACGGCAAGCTTTCAATGTCGCCGACCGTCCCGCCGATCTCGACGATCGTGACATCGATGCCTTTGGAAATCCGCATGATCGCCTGTTTGATCTCATCCGTCACATGAGGCACGACCTGGACCGTCCCGCCGAGATAATCTCCACGACGTTCTTTGGTGATGACGGAGTGATAGATTCGACCGGTCGTGTAATTGCTCTCCTTGGTCAACGACAGGGTCGTAAATCGCTCGTAGTGCCCGAGGTCAAGATCGGTCTCAGCTCCGTCGTCCGTGACAAAGACCTCCCCGTGTTGATAGGGGTTCATCGTGCCGGGATCGACGTTGATATAGGGATCCAACTTGAGGAAGGTAATCTTTAAGCCCCGACTTTCGAGCAAGTTCCCGATGGCGGCCGAGGCCAGTCCTTTTCCAAGCGATGAGACCACCCCACCGGTCACGAAAATGAACTTGTTCATGGCTGCCCTTTCTCGTGGACGTCAGACCGCTCCAATTCGGATAGGAATGTCATGACTTGAAAAACACTCGGCTGTGCTGTAACTCACGCCTGACCGCCTCAAACTGCTGCAGTCGGTCGGCGACATCAGGCACATCTTCCGGACGATCGATCCGCAATGATGCATGGTTGGTTTCCCATACTCGGATGCGAATCCCGTGATCCAAGGCACGGAGCTGTTCAAGCTTTTCAGCGTCCTCCAAACGGCTTGTCGGCAGGGCTGCGAATCGCAGCAACGTCTCCTTCTTGTACATGTACAATCCCAGATGGATATAGTGGAGCCCTCCGATCACCTGCTTTCCCGGATCATCACGCACGAACGGGATCGGGGCTCGTGAAAAATAGAGGGCGTCGCCCCGCGCATCGGTGACGACTTTGACCACTGCGGGATTCAGAAGATCCTCGGTAGGGTCCATCACCCGCTTCAGCGTTCCCATACTCACACCACTTTCAAGAAACGGCTCGATCAGGTCGGTCAGTAACTCGGGATTCAAGGGAATTTCGTCGCCCTGCAAGTCTACGAAATATTCCCCCGCGAACATACGGGCCACGGCGGCAACCCGATCCGTCCCAGTCCGATACTCACCGGTAACCATGATCACGCGCCCACCAAACCGCTCGACAGCTTGTTTGATGCGTTCATCGTCGGTTGCGACCAAAACATCGGAAACGGCACGGCAGGCCACCGCACGCTCATACACATGTTGAATCATCGGCTTGCCGTTCAGTTCGACGAGCGGCTTGCCCGGGAACCGTGACGAGCCATATCTGGCTGGAATCACAACGGTGACTGACCGTGAAGCTTTAGGCATCTCCAAACGCCTCGGACAACTGTTTGGGGGAGACCGTTGCGGTACCGACCATTCCCACCACAATCCCGGCTGCGTAGTTCGCCATGACCGCTCCGGCTTTGATGCTTGCCCCGACCGATAGGGCCAGAGCCAAGGTTCCGATGACCGTATCTCCCGCACCCGTGACGTCATAGACCTGCCGAGCCTTCGTGGGCAAATGCCACGATGCGCCGTTGCCCTCGTACAAGCTCATGCCTTTTTCACCGCGCGTAATCAGGACGGACCGGCACCCAAGACGCTGCCGAATCATCGCTCCGGCTTCGTCGATCATCTGGTCGCCGTCGCCGTGTAAACCGGAGGCTTGAGCCGCCTCCAGATGATTCGGTGTGAGAACGGTGACGCCTTTGTAGTAGCTGAAATGTTCCACCTTAGGATCGACGATGACCGGAACCTTTCTCAAGGCGGCGAGTCGCGTGATTTCGGACATGAGTGCAGGCGACACGACTCCCTTGGCATAATCCGACACCACTACGCAGGACAAGTCTCGAATCCGTGACTCCACGTACCGGAGAATCTTTTGCCGCAGCGCCGCTTTCAGGTCGCTTCGTCCTTCGATGTCATACCGCACAATCTGCTGGTTATGCGCGATGACTCGACTTTTTCTGGTCGTCGGGCGATCGTGATCGATCACCACACCTCCGCGGCTTGATCGTTTGTTGCCGAGCTCCTTCATCAGAAGGCGTCCGCTTTCATCCGATCCGATCACACCACAGAGGTCGGCCTTTCCCCCCAACGCCAAGATATTGTTGAACACATTCGCCGCCCCACCGAGCCGGAGCGATTCCGACTCGACATGGACCACCGGAACCGGCGCTTCTGGAGAGATCCGGCTGACTCGCCCCATCACATAGTGATCGAGAATGAGGTCGCCGACAACGAGGACCGATGCTTGAGGAAATCGTTGAAGGTATTGCCGGAGTGCTTTGGGCGACGGAACGTCACTCTTCCCATTCAAAGTCTCTCTCGGAAGAGCGCGACCGCTTTTCGTTACTGAATCGCCTTGCCGAATCGTTCCCACCTGACCCACTCCGTCCAATTGCCCAGCCCATTCCAGGACCAATAGATACGAAACGCCTTCCCGCGGATTTTTTCTTCGCGCACGTATCCCCAGAACCGGCTGTCCAGACTTTGGTCGCGATTGTCGCCCATCACGAAGTAGGATCCCTCGGGGACAGTCACCGGTCCGAAATTATCGCGAGGATTGACCGTGCCATCGATCACGCCGGGGTCGATTCGTTGTGTAAAAGCCTTGTCGTCGAGCGGCTGGCCGTTCACGAGCACCATCTTATTGCGAAGCTGCACGGTATCCCCCGGCAGCCCAACAATGCGCTTGATGAAATCTTTCTCTTCATCCTCAGGAAATCGAAATACGACGATGTCACCCCGTTGAGGTTTGCCGAATGCCACCACCGTCTTAGAGGTGTAGCAATTCACCGGGGGAAACGTCCATTGCACCTGGCAATCTGTCGGCCACTGAAGCCCATAGGAGAGCTTGCTGACCAAAATGTGATCGCCGATCAGCAAGGTGGGAATCATCGACCCTGATGGAATCTTAAATGCCTGCACGACGAACACGCGAATGGCGAATGCCAACAGCATCGCCACAATGATCGCTTCCGCATACTCCCGGACGATGGACTTCCGTCCCGATTGGTCCGTGTTGTCCGCAAGCTTGGCTCCCGGAAGCGAGGCGTCTTCTCCTCCCCGCGGAGAACCGGGCAGCTTATCCACATTTCTTTGATTTTGATCGGGGTTCATTCTTCCCCGACTCTCAAGATTGCCAAAAACGCTTCTTGAGGGACCTCGACACTGCCGACCGCCTTCATCCGTTTCTTCCCTTCTTTTTGCTTTTCCAGCAACTTCCGTTTTCGCGTGATGTCGCCGCCATAGCATTTCGCCAACACATTTTTCTTCATCGCGCCGATCGTCTCACGCGCCACGATCTTACTTCCGATCGCCGCCTGAATAGCAATCTCGTACATCTGCCGTGGAATCAGCTCCTTCATTTTCTCGGCAAGCTGACGCCCTCGCTGGACGGAACGATCTTTGTGCGTGATAAACGACAAGGCATCGACCGCCTCCCCGTTTAAGAGAATATCGAGCCTGACAAGATCGGACTCTCGGTAGCCGAGCAACTCATAGTCGAGCGAGGCATAGCCCTGCGTGCGCGACTTGAGCTTATCGTAAAAATCGAGAATGACTTCGTTGAGGGGTAGTTCATAACTGATCACCACTCTGGTCGGATCAAGAAAATGCATGCCCTGCTGGATTCCGCGGCGCTCCTGACAGAGTTGGAGGATGGCCCCCATGTACCGCTCCGGTGTAATGATCGACGCCAAAATAAACGGCTCCTCGAATGAGTCGATACTGCTGGGAGGCGGGAGCTGCGTCGGGTTATTGACCTCCAGCACTTCGCCCTTCGTGGTCAGCACACGGTAGACGACGGTCGGAGCGGTTGTGAGGAGGGTGAGATTATATTCACGCTCGAGCCGCTCCTGAATGATTTCCATGTGCAGGAGGCCCAAAAATCCGCAGCGAAAGCCGAACCCCAATGCGAGCGATGTTTCAGGTTCATAGACGAATGAGGAGTCGTTCAAACGCAGTTTAACCAACGCGTCGCGCAAATCTTCGTATCGGCCGGTGTCGGTGGGATAGAGCCCACAGAACACCAGCGGCTTGACTTCTTTGTACCCGGGAAACGGTGCGGCGGTGGGTATGACGGCATCCGTCAGCGTATCGCCGATTTTGACATCGGCGACTTCTCTCATGTTGGCACAAAGGTACCCCACCTCGCCGGTCAGCAGCTCGGCCTTTTTGGTCCGTTTAGGAGTGAATTGTCCCACCTCCATGACTTCAAATATCCGGCTGTTCGACATGACTTTGATCTTCATGCCCGGCCGAATCGAACCATCCACCAATCGTGCTAAGACGATCACGCCTTGATAATTATCGAACCAGGAGTCGAAGATGAGTGCCTTGAAGGGCGCTTGCGGATCACCGGACGGAGGAGGAATCCGCGCAATAATCGCCTCCAATACTTCCGGTACGCCTTTGCCTTCCTTGGCGCTGATGGGAAGAGCATCGGCGGCATCGAGCTGCAGTACCTCCGAGATCGACTGTTTTGTTCCCTCTACATCCGAACTTGCCAGATCGATCTTATTGATGACCGGGATAATCGTGAGATGATTGGCCATCGCCAAGTTCACATTGGCAATCGTCTGTGCCTGTACTCCTTGGGTGGCATCCACCAGCAAGAGTGCTCCTTCACAAGCCGCCAAGCTCCGGGAGACTTCATAGGTAAAATCGACATGCCCCGGCGTATCGATCAAATGCAGGGCATACGTCTTCCCGTCCTGGGCCTTGTACCGGATGGCCACTGCATGGGCTTTGATCGTAATGCCACGTTCCCGCTCGAGGTCCATGGCATCAAGGATCTGGTCTTTCGCCTCTCGAGCAGTGACTGCGCCAGTAGCTTCTAGGAACCGGTCAGCGAGGGTTGATTTGCCGTGATCGATATGGGCGATTATGGAAAAATTGCGTATAAGGCTTTGCAAATCCTAGCTCGTCCATGAAAATCGGTTCATTATAGTAATTGCCTCCCAGGTTGTCAAAGAGATCGATCCCCACTTATAATCACACGCCGCACGGGGCAATCCGATAAGAGCATATGGTTTATAATCCGTAGCACGAGCATGAAACGATAAGATGGCCTCTTGCTTCTGTCATAGGCCATACGCTTCCCCTGCAACTCGTTCACTGTGACACGAAAGCCTTCCACCCGACAATTGATCGACTGGGATCGTCGCTATCTCTGGCATCCATTTACCCAAATGCAAGAATGGGAGCAGGAGGAGCCACTGATCATCGAGCGCGGCAAAGGTTCTTACCTCATTGATACAGAAGGGAAAAAATATCTGGATGGCACCTCGTCTATCTGGGTCAATCTCCACGGACATCGACATCCGGTCCTGGACGGCGCGCTCAAAAAACAACTCGACAAGATTGCCCACTCCACGTTCCTCGGCCTCTCCAATCCCCCAGCCATTGAACTGGCGTACGAGTTGATCCGGATCGCGCCGAAGGGACTCTCACGCATCTTCTATTCGGACAACGGCTCTACAGCGGTCGAGATTGCGCTGAAGATGGCCGTTCAATACTGGCGGCAGCGGCGTCCTGAGGCCGGACCTAAACACACCTTCCTCCATCTCAAGCTGGCCTATCACGGAGATACGATCGGCGCTGTGAGCGTCGGCAACATCGAGTTGTTCCACTCTCGGTTCAAACCGCTGCTGTTTTCGACCCTGGAAGCAGAACCGCCCTATTGCTACCGCTGCCCTTTTCACTTGACCTACCCCACTTGTCGAATGGCTTGTGTCGATCCGATTGAACAGATCCTCAAGAGCCGCCATCGAGAGTTGGCCGGGTTTATCATTGAGCCGCTGATGCAAGCAGCTGCCGGTATGATTCCGCAACCGGCCGGTTATCTGCAACGAATCCGCGAGCTCTGTACGAAGTACGAGGTTTTATTGATCGCCGATGAAGTAGCGACGGGATTCGGACGAACGGGCAGAATGTTCGCCTGCGAGCACGAAGGAGTAACGCCGGATCTGATGGCGATGAGCAAAGGGCTCACCGGGGGCTATATGCCCCTGGCAGTCACATTGACAACGGATGAGATCTATAGGGGTTTTCTCGGGACCTACGACGAGTTCAAAACCTTTTTCCATGGACACAGCTTTACCGGCAATCCATTGGGGTGTTCCGTGGCCCTCGCCAATCTCCAAGTCTTTCGTCGAGAGAAGACACTGTCCCGTCTCTCCTCAAAGATCAAGCTGCTGGCCAAATGGCTGAACCCCCTGGCTGAAATGCCCAATGTCGGCGACATCCGTCAATGTGGGTTCATGGCAGGAATCGAATTGGTCAAAGATAAGCGGACCAAAGAACCCTACCCGCTCAGCGCCAAGGCCGGCCACCGCGTGGCATCAATCGCGCGGACCAAAGGGCTTATCTTAAGGCCGATCGGCAACGTACTCGTCCTCATGCCGCCGTTGTCCACCTCCAAAGCAGAGTTACTCAAAATAGTTGAGATACTGAAGGTTTCTATAGAAACCGCGGCTATTAATTGAATAACGCCCCCCTCAGCCACACCATGGTGAATCGGTCTGCGTCTGACTCGCCATCACACGGCGAGCGGTTCAAGGAGATACGCCTCTTTCTCGACCAGAATCGCCGTGAACCGTCCGTGAAAGAGATGCCCTCTCAGCCGATGGCGGCGGTTGAAGGCTTGAGATCTTCGGCGGTACGGATGGCCTCGGAGGTGGCGGCGGTTGAGAATTCAGTCTGGAATTCTGCTGGCAATTGTCGGGCAACGCTCTAGCGTAAATTCCGAACGTGAGTCAATGTGAAAGCGCCACCTTCCGCGAGCCTATGGATCTCTTGGCGCACGCAGCTCGACATATGCAGCGCGATCAAGGCTCCTTCAGCAGACCGCTCGTACGGAGAAACTCATTCGCTACATCTTCAACGCTGCCGTGCAGAACCAGAACTTGATGATTTAACCGCCGCATGGTGTCGTCGGAAAACTTTCCGCTGAGATCTTGCAACGCTGCCGCTAGTCGTGGTTCTCGAGCAATGGTCTGGTTCCTGGCAACGAAAGCGGCGTCATATCGCGGAAAACAGTTCCGATTGTCCTCGAGTACGGTGACGTCCAGTGAGAGGAGCAGTCCGTCGGTAGAATTAGCCGCCACCATACTGACGTCACCTTGTTCCAGAGCCCGATAGAGCAATCCCAAGTCCATGACCTTCGGTGTCCCTCGTAGCGGCAATGCATAGGTGCGCAAAAGGTTCGGAAGGCCGTCGAGACGCTGCTGGAACTCGTATCCCATCCCGAGCACCCACCCGAAGGGATGGCGTTCCGCATCCTGCAGCGAGCGCACACCCAAGCGATCTGCGTCTGCTTTGCGTATGACCATGGCGAAGGTATTGTTGAAGCCGAGCGGATCGAACCAACGAAGATGAAAGCGTGCTTCGTACTCCCGTCGTACTTGCACCGACAAATCATCGGCGTTGTTGAAAGGCGGCAAGTTCAGGATGACGGTCGCGCTGGTCCCCGAGTACTCCGGATAGAGATCGATGTCGCCGTTGACGATCGCCTTGTGGATCAGCAGCGTTCCCCCCAAGTTCAGCTTGCGTTCGACGCGTTGGCCCAATCGGTGCTCAAGATGTTGTGCGGCGATTTCGCCGAGTAGAATCTGTTCGAGGAAGTTTTTAGAGCCGACTGTAATCGGCCGTGCTTCATCTGAACAGCCGGAGATCGAGATCGCAAGGATCAGTGCCGCGAGAGCGCGCGTTCCACCCATTCCAGTCCTCGGTCAGCCGCAATGGCCATGAGCGCCGCTGGGATCGCACCCGCAAGAAGGAGCATGCTGTCTACGGCCGCGAGCCCACGGAAAATAAACACTCCGAGTCCGCCTGCTCCGATGGCAGCCGCGATGGTTGCGGTTCCGATCGTCGTGACTGTGGCGATCCGGACACCGGCCAGGATTGTCGGAGCTGCAAGCGGCAATTCCACCTGCCACATTCGCTCACCTGTCGTCATGCCCAGTGCCGTCGCGGAATCCCGCACGCCGGCATCTACATTCAAAATGCCGGTGACGGTATTGTGAAGCATTGGGAGCAACGCATAGAGGACGAGCGCGATGATGGCGGTATGCGCGCCGATACCGCCGAGGATGGGAATGGGAATCAGAAATCCGAACAGAGCCAGGCTCGGAATGGTCTGTACGACATTGACCACGCCGAGTGCCACATCGCGCCATCCGGATCGCCAGCTGAGGATGATGCCGAGAGGAATCGCCACAATCGCAGCGAAGAGCATGGAAACCCCGACCAAGAAGAAGTGTTGCGTGGTCAACGTGACAAGTTCATGCAAGAGACTGTTCGGCATCATACCTCCAGCGGTTGCAGGCAGCTCAGAAACGCGCATGCCTCGGGCGTCGACGCCTGCAAGAATTCCCGAGGTGGTCCGACGAACTCGATTGAGCCATTGAGCAGGACGGCAATCCGCGTACCCAGAAAGAGCGCCTCGCGCACATCATGAGTGACAAAAATCGAGGTTTTCCTCATCTCCTGGCGCAATGCGATGAACTGCCTCTGGAGTTCCAAGCGAATCACAGGATCTAAGCTTCCAAAGGGCTCATCAAAGAGAAGCAGCGGGGGATCAGCCGCAAGTGCTCGCGCGACCCCTACGCGCTGACGTTGCCCGTATGAAAGTTCGTCCGGGTAGCGGGCACCGAACTCTCCTACCGGCATGCCGACCTTCTGCAGAAGACTGGTGACGCGAGCCTCGATGTCGGCGGCGGGCCATTTTTCCAAATGCGGGACGAGGGCAACATTCTGGGCGACGGTGTAGTGAGGGAACAACCCGCTGTCATGGATGACATAGCCGATGCGGCGTCTCAACTGAATGTGATCCCATGCCGTTGTAGGACGATCTTCCACGAGGACCGCGCCGGTCGTCGGAAGCAACATCGCATTGACGGTCTTCAGCGCCGTGGTTTTACCGGAGCCGCTTCGACCAAGGAGCACCAGGGTCTCACCGACCTCCACGTCGAGACTGAAGTGGCGAAGAATAAGACGCTGGCCGAAACCTAGTGAAACATCGCGAAAGGAGACCAGAGACATAGCGGCATAAGTCCGACTAGTCTGCGAACCAGAGGCTTTCGACGAAGGGCCAGTCATTGTCGATCCATTGCGCCGCGCTATAGAACCCACTCCGGGAGGCCATGGCTCGCAATTCATCAAGATTGAATTTGTGGCAGCTTTCCGTCCAAATGGTTTCATCGGTTTGGAAATCGCATGTGAGTTCGACATCCTCGATGCGCACCGTCTGCCGCCGATCAGAGCGAAGGTGCATCTCGATGCGGCGTTGTGCCGCGTCATAACGCACATCATGATAGAAGTGCGACAAGACGAAGTCTCCGTTGAGCTCACGGTTCACTCGGACAAGGAGATTTCGATTAAACGCCGCGGTGACACCAAGTGGATCGTCATAGGCGAGCAGGAGATCGGCTTTCGGCTTCTCCAAGTCCGTCCCCATCAACAGCGCATCTCCAGGCTGTAAGTTTCGACGTATCTCGCTCAGGAACACTTCAGCCGTAGACCGCTCGAAGTTTCCCAACGTACTGCCGAGGAATAGGACCAGCAGGGTGTGGTCAGGTGGACGATGCGCCGCCACATCTTGAAGTCCTTCGAGATACGACCGTTCGAGGTCGACCAGCCTCAAGCCGCCGAGACCGAAGAGCTCCTTCCGACAGTTCTTCAACGCTGAGCCTGAAAGATCAATGGGAATATAGATGAGCGGCGCCGCTCGGTTGATGAAAGCTTGGAGCAGCCAGCGAGTCTTGCGGGCACTGCCGCTGCCTAACTCAGCGACGATCAACCGGTCAGGCAAGAGACGCAAGATGCTGTCCGTATGACGGAAGAGGAGCCGCTCGTCCGCTCGGCTTAAGCCATATTCCGGTAACAGTGTAATGGCTTCGTAAAGTGCGCTTCCAACCTCGTCGTAAAGATAACAGGAGGGAAGTTCGCGTTGTGGTTGGGTTAATCCGTGGCGCACTGCATCGGCAAATGCTTCAATTGCCTCAGTCCGTGGGACGGCATCCGCGTTCAACACATCGAAAGGTGGCGTAGACATAAGGATAGGTCCTCCGAAACCAGTTGCGAAACGAACGACGAAGCAGCGGGGCTGCCGTGATTGGCGAGCCGCCTTTTAGTACATAGTGATCGGCGTCGAAGAATGTCGTTGAGTATCCCGGATAGCACGCATAGGGGCGAAAACCGGGAAAAGGCGCAAAGACCGTGGAGGTCCATTCCCAGCCGTTGCCCACCAATTGTGCGACTCCGAACGCACTATCTCCCAGTGGAGTGGATGCAACGTCCACAGGATCCCGCCAATGACAATCAAAGTTCCCTCGATCGGACGTCGGTGGACCATTACCCCAGGGATAGGCGCGCTCCTCACCTGTGGCCGTACCGTAAGCGGCGCGGTGAAATTGAGCTTCCGAGGGCAATGCCTGTCCAGACCAATCGGCATAGGCTGTCGCTTCCTCGTGCGTCACATAGACCGGCCAGTTCAATGGGAGCGGAATTTCCGCTCCCAGCGTGCGCCAATACCAAGCCCTGTCCCGACGTCTCCAAAAATGCGGAGGCGCCGCGCCGGCCTCGACGAAGGCGAGATAGCGCCTATTCGTGACTTTATATTGGTTGATACCGAACGACGGGACAAAAACCGTGTGGGCGTCGAATTCATTGTCCCAGCCAAACCCATCACAACCATGGCCCGGCGCATTCTCTGGTCCACGATGGCGGCCAAGGGTAGCAGTGCCGGATGGAATCGGAAGAATCGCGTCATCCGTGTTCATCTTACAGGAAAATGATATCGGTGCCGCAGCCTGATCGGGAGGCGTACAGATCGGGGCAGGAAGATTGTGAAGCAAGTAGGTGAATGTTTCCACATGCATGAGTCGGTGCTCCAGCGAGATGTGCAAGACCACCGGTGGAATGTGCTGCGCAACTTCATCGATCCGTCGGCGCACCATGGCGGTATAGTCCGAGATTTCCTTGATTGAGGGCCAGTCCGATGGAGTGTCGTCGGGGAGCTGGCCAGCCTTCGGATCGATGCCGAAGGCGAACAGGCGGTCGAAGGTGGGATGGAAACTCTGAAGATGGAGCTCGGATCGGATCAGATTCCAATCGAAGGCCTCCACATGGCCGACATAAAACACGAGGCGATGCCGTTCCGGCACGGGACGATCGAACCACGCATTGGACGGCACGGAAGCAAAGACGGCATCCATCGAGTACCTGGCTTTCAACAGTGCGGCACATACGCAGTTCTTACCAGGCGGTGTGGCGTTGGCCTTCATGGGGTATATCTTCAGGAGATGATTATCTGTAGCACGCCGGTCACGGCGTACCTATGAGGGACTCCCCTAGATCTCGGCTCGTCCGGTTACATAATGAGGTCATAATTACGTCGAGTATCGAGTATATTGATGCGACATTTCCGTGCGCTCGTGCAGTGACGAGACAACGATCTGGTTAACTGCGTATAGCCTTTTATTAATCGAAAGGAGTACCCATGGGTCCCATGGTGGTTCCCTTTCCGATCGCGCTGTGGATTTTTTCATTGGTGTGGGATCTGATTTACGTGATGAGCGGGGGAGGCGTCGTGTAGAACGAGATGGTTTTTTATACGATGGTCGGAGGACTGCTTGGCGCCCTCGCGGCCGCGGTCCCCGGATACCTCGATTACCGGACGACCACTGTTCCCGCTATCCAGAGAATCGGCCGTTGACATATGCTGATCAACCTCTCCACCGTCGTGCTGTTCGCGATCAATCTGTGGTTACAGATGAACAGTGAGCCAGGCGCCGCTCTGCCTGTCATCCTGTCGGTCGTCGGTATTGCCATGCTAGGTGTGTCCGGCTGACTAGGCGGCGAACTGGTTTACGCACATAGCGCCGCCGGGGAACTGAAAGAGGCCGCAGCTTTGCAAAACGAGCGCGAGCGTGCTGTCTAGCTAGAGTGATCGTGAGCCTGATCGTGGGGTCATTGCTTGACTTTTCACCTGCGATTCCCTACCCTTTCACCTGATGGCTCGCCGGCTTCGCCTGAACTATCCGCGGGCCCTCTCCTACATCACTGTTCGTGGGAATGCGCAGCGGCGCATTTTCCTCGACGAGGCGGATTACCGCTGGTTCTTAACCCTCTTGGGCATGAGATTCTCCAACAACGCCAGCGTTGCTCTGCGCATTGTTTGATTGTTTAATGGGCAATCACTACCACCTCTTGATCGAGACGCCGAAGACGAATCTGAGTCGCGGGATACAGCGACTCAATGGGAGCTATGCGCAATGGTTCAATCGGCGCCTATCGTCGCCTCATGGCCGACGGTATTGGTCCACCGTCGCCGTGGCCCGTCATGTCGTGATAATTCACGAACCCACCAGGAGAAACACCGAACCACATGCAGACCTGTGACTTTCTTGTTATTGGGGGTGGGGTGATCGGGCTCAGCATCGCCCGTGAACTCCGAAGACGTCGGACGGATGCCCAGGTATTGTTGATTGAAAAAGAACCTTCCTGTGGAGCCCATGCCAGCGGGCGCAATAGCGGAGTGCTCCACGCAGGGTTTTATTACTCGCCGGACAGCCTCAAAGCGAAGTTTACCCGCCTCGGAAATGAGCGGCTCACCGCCTATTGTGAGGAGAAGCGAATCCCTCTCAATAAATGCGGTAAGCTCGTTGTCGCAAAGGATGCGGCGGATTTGCCCTCGCTTGATGAGCTATTCCGTCGCGGACAACTCAACGGCATTGAGCTCCAGGCTCTCACGGAAGCGGAAGCCAAATCCATAGAACCGCGTGTCAAAACATACCAACGGGCACTCTTTTCTCCACGCACTTCGACGGTCAGTCCGCTCCAGGTCGTCCACGCGATGCAGCAAGATGCACTCCATGAAGGTATTCGAATCCAATGCGGCACGGCCTATCGGGGACGAAACAACGAAAAGGTTCGGACGAACCAGGACAGCATCGAAACCGGATACGTCGTCAACGCCGCAGGTCTGTATGCCGACAAAGTCGCCTTGGATTATGGATTCTCAGAAAAGTATCGCATCCTGCCGTTTAAGGGCCTCTATCTCTATTCCGATGAACCTCCTGGTGCGATCCGCACCAATATTTATCCCGTTCCAGATCTCAGGAACCCGTTCCTGGGTGTCCACTTTACGATCACGGCAGACGGAAAGGCTAAGATCGGTCCAACAGCCATTCCGGCTTTGTGGCGCGAAAACTATCAGGGGCTCGGCAACTTCAACTTCCGTGAACTTGCCGAAGTCGCGAGCCGAGGACTCGGGCTACTGACCGGGGCTGGGTTCGATTTCCGGCGCTTGGCGATGGAGGAGATCGCAAAATACTCACGGAGCAAGATGGTCTCGCTTGCCTCCGTACTCGCCGAGGGCGTGGCTGAACGTCACTACCAAACATGGGGGCGTCCCGGAATCAGAGCCCAACTGCTCGACATCACGAAACGAAAGCTTGAGATGGATTTCGTCTTGGAAGGCGACAACCGCTCCATGCACGTGCTCAACGCCGTGTCTCCCGCCTTTACCTGTTCGCTCCCCTTCGCAAACTATGTCTGCGATCAGATCGACAGAGCGATAGGCTGAGAATCCTTCGGCATTTCTTCATGTGCGTGAGGCTCACTCGTGATGCGCTGAAATCGACGGGTGTGTACCAGCCTGAGGCTACCTTCCTTCAACAGAGATGCACCTCTTCGCCAACGCCGACTTGCAGGTTTTGGGCTGCGCTTTCTTCCTGGAGAAAGATTTCCAAGTTTCCGCTGCTGTTGATCAATGCAGATGGGGTCTGACGACTCCCGTGGCTGTAGCTTCCGACCAATTCGTTAATGACGTACGTACCGATATGGATCTCTACAGATTGCCCCATTGCGGCTCGGAATTCCCGAACCTGCCGCGCCGTGATATTGGAAATGAGATTCCCAAATCGATCGACGGAGATAATTTTCCCGATCAGTAATTCCTCATGCCAGACCGGGATCGCCACAGAACGTCGAATCGGATCATGGACCACCGGCCCAAAAAACGACGGTGGGACACCTTTGCTCAACCACGCGGCAGCCGGCGCGAACACATCCCGACCGTCGAAGGTCGATCCGACCGTTTCCAAACGATACTGCAGGCTATTGATCTGCCATACCTTCGCCCCGACCTCTTGCTCCAGCACTTCGGTAAACAACCCATTGTCCGGACCGACAAAGAACGAGCCGGCTGCAGAAACAAGCAACGCTCGGCGTTCCGTCCCAACTCCGGGATCGACAACGGCGACATGAATGGTCTTTTCCGGAAAATAGCGATAGCAGGACTTCAAGAAGTACCCGGCTTCTTGGATCTGATGAGAGGCAATTTGATGTGAGAGATCGACAATGGCGACGGATGAATTGATCGACAGAATCACCCCCTTCATGCTTGCCACAAAACAATCACGCTCGCCGAAATCCGTCAGCAGCGTGATAAGGGGGCGTGCATCGGGCACGTCAGCATTCCTCGAATTTGATCTCCATAACCTCGTACTCAACCATCTTTACGGGAGTCTTCACTTCCACGAAATCTCCGACACGCTTACCAATAAGCGCGCGACCGACTGGGGACTGTACGGAGATTTTATTGAACTTCATGTCGGCCTCGTCCTGGCCCACCAAAGTATATTGTTTCCTCGCTTGAGATTCCTGCTCGACAACCAACACGGTCGCGCCGAAGACGACCGTCTCCGTCGTACGTCCCACTGTTTCCACCACACGAGCATCTGCGAGTTTCGTCTCAAGTTCGGAGAGACGTGACTCAATAAATCCCTGGCGCTCTTTAGCGGCGTCGTATTCGGCGTTCTCGCTGAGATCGCCATGTGCCCTAGCCTCCGCGATCGCTTCGATCACTTTCGGCCGCTCAATCTTGCGCAAACGATCCAATTCCGCTTTTAACGCATCATAGCCTTTCTTCGTAATCGGGGTCGGCATACTCCGGTTGCTCCTGAACGGTTGGAGTATACTGTAAAAGTCGTCCAGCTGCATTCTGGCATCGCTCAAGCTTCAACGTACCACCGGGCAAGAGCTGCCACAGCAGCTCGGAGCGGGTGGGTGAGAAAAATTACGCCTCAGCCTTTCGCTTGTTGCGGCCTTGCTGGAAGAGCTTTTTCAGCATCCTCTAATTTATGGCCGATGATACTCCTGCAATGTGCGGATCGATAGGTCTTTTTTCAGGGTCGCCTCGATTCCCATCACCGCCGCATGGGCGCCTCTCATGGTCGTGAAATACGGAACGCCTCGCTGGAGAGCTTCCCGCCTGATGGACAATGAATCCACGTGAGCAGAGGCAGTCCGCACTGTGTTGATGACGAGCGCCACTGCTCCATTCTTGATATGGTCGACAATATGCGGCCGTCCTTCTTTCACTTTATTGACTGTACTCACGTGAACCCCGTGTTCTCTCAGATAACCGGCTGTTCCGCTGGTCGCGTGAATCTGAAACCCGAGCGTACACAACCGCTTCGAGAGATCCAACGCGACCGGACGATCGGATTGCTTCACGCTCACAAAGGCAGTCCCCGATGTCGGGAGGACTGCTCCGGCTCCTGCTTGGGACTTTGCGAACGCCCATCCGAAATCTCCATCAATACCCATCACCTCTCCGGTCGATTTCATTTCAGGCCCCAGCAGCACATCGACCCCGGGGAATTTATTGAACGGAAAGACCGCTTCTTTGACCGAGAAGTGTGCCGGCATCGGAGCATCCGTAAAGCTTAGTTCCTTGAGGGTTCTTCCCATCATCACCTTCATCGCCAACTTGGCGAGCGGTACGCCGATCGCTTTGCTCACGAACGGTACGGTTCGAGACCCGCGAGGGTTGACTTCAAGCACATAGCTGGTCCGGCCTTTGACCGCAAACTGTGCATTCATAAGCCCGACGACGCCGAGTTCCAGCGCCAGCAAACGCATTTGCCGCTCGATGTCGCGCACAATGGGCTTGTCCAACGTATACGGAGGCAGCGAACAGGCTGAATCGCCGGAATGAACCCCGGCTTCTTCGATATGCTCCATAATCCCCGCCACCACCACGGTTTCGCCGTCCGAAATCGCGTCGGCATCGACTTCGATGGCATCGGCAAGGTACTTATCGATCAACACCGGATGATTGGGCGACGCCTTGACCGCTGAGTGCATGTATTTCAGCAAGCCGGCTTCGTCATACACGATCTGCATCGAACGTCCGCCCAACACGTAGGATGGACGAACCATGACCGGATAGCTGATCCGTCCGGCGATCTGCACCGCTTCCTCGATGGATCGAGCAATTCCACTTTCCGCCTGCCTTAAGCCCAACCTATTGAGGAGATCGCGAAACCGTTCTCTGTCTTCCGCCAAATCGATGGCATCGGGACTGGTGCCAAGAATCCTCACGCCGGCTTTCGAGAGAGGAAGCGCTAGTTTCAAGGGCGTCTGTCCTCCGAACTGTAAGACCACTCCGATCGGCTGCTCCCGATGGACGATGTTGAGGACGTCTTCATGCGTAAGCGGCTCGAAGTACAGCCGATCCGATGTATCGTAATCCGTGCTCACAGTCTCCGGGTTGCAGTTCACCATGATCGTATCGATCGTTTCTTCTCGAAGCGCCATCGCCGCATGGACACAGCAATAGTCGAACTCAATCCCTTGTCCGATCCGATTGGGCCCACCGCCGAGAATCACGACCTTTTGTCGATCCGACGGCCTAGCTTCGCACTCCATGCCGTACGTGGAATAGAGATAGGGCGTCTGTGCCTCGAACTCCGCAGCACAGGTATCGACCCGTTTATAGGTGACTCCTCGTGCCTCTTGTTGCGTACGCGCTTTCTGGACCGCTGTCGCCTCACATCCAAGCAATTGTGCGATCCGATCATCTGAAAATCCCAGTTTTTTCGCGTCCCAGAGCAACTCGCTGCTCAAGACGGCTGCCGGGTCGGCAGCATGACCGGCAAGCAGTCGTTCGAAATCCACCAGCTGTCTGACTTGTTCTAAAAACCAGGGATCTATTTTTGTCGTTGCAAACAGTTCCTCGTCCGTGAATCCCAGACGCATGGCATCGGCCACGTACCACAGTCGTTCCGGTAACGGTGTCCGGAGCACCCGGCTGAGTTTCTCGATCGCTTCCGGCCGGTTAAACTCGACTGGAACACCTCGATCAAGTCCAAACCGGGACGCCAACCCATTCAGTTCCAACTCCAGAGAGCGAATGGCCTTCTGCAGAGACTCCTTGAAGGTGCGTCCGATCGCCATCACTTCCCCGACCGACTTCATCTGCGTGGTCAAGGTCGGATCGGCCCCCTTGAACTTCTGAAAGGCAAATCTGGGGATCTTGACCACGACATAGTCGATCGCCGGTTCAAACGATGCCTTCGTGACACCGGTGATGTCGTTGGTGATCTCATCCAAGGTGTATCCAATGGCCAGTTTGGCGGCGATCTTCGCGATCGGAAAACCGGTCGCCTTCGACGCCAACGCCGAGCTACGAGATACCCGAGGATTCATTTCAATGACGACCATCTCCCCATTGACAGGGTTGATGCCGAACTGAATATTCGACCCTCCCGTATCGACCCCGATCTCTCGGATGATACGAAGTGCTGCGTCCCGCATCCGCTGGTATTCTTTGTCGGTCAACGTCATGGCCGGCGCGACCGTGATACTGTCTCCTGTGTGCACGCCCATGGGATCGAAGTTTTCAATCGGACATACGATGACGACGTTGTCCTTCAGATCCCGCATGACCTCCAACTCGTACTCTTTCCACCCAATGACCGATTCTTCGATCAACACCTGAGTGACCGGACTCATGGCCAGCGCCCAATCGATCAGCCCCTCGAATTCCTCACGATTATAGGCGATGTTCCCGCCGGTTCCCCCCATGGTGAAGGACGGACGAATGATTGCGGGGAAGCCGACGGTGTCAAGAATGGTCAGTGCTTCCTGTCGCGTGTGCGCCGTACCGCTCTTCGGCACGCGTAGATCGATTCGATGCATCGCCTGCTTGAACGCTTCTCGGTCCTCTGCTTTATGAATGGCCTCGGCTGAAGCCCCGATGAGAGTAACCCTGTATTTTTCGAGGACTCCTCGCTTCACCAATCCCATGGTGGTATTGAGGGCCGTTTGCCCACCCATGGTCGGAAGCAAGGCATCCGGGCGTTCCCGATCAATCACCTTCTCAACCACATCTACGGTAATCGGTTCGACATACGTCCGATCAGCCATCTCTGGATCCGTCATGATGGTCGCCGGATTGCTGTTGATGAGGATGACTTTATAACCCTCCGCTTTCAGCGCTTTGCAAGCCTGTGTGCCGGAATAATCGAATTCACAGGCTTGGCCGATGACGATCGGTCCCGAACCGATCATGAGGATTGACTGAATGTCCGTACGTTTTGGCATCGTGTCGTGATGGTCGGATCAGCTGGATGGGAGATCTGGCGGCCCAATCAGCGGATGATACGGAGTTGGCGTAGGCGGCTCACCACCCTGCGCTTCGTGGTAGTACTTCAAGGCCTCGGGTATCCAGGCTTCAATCTGGTTGATACGCGACACATCGGAAGGATGGGTGGACAAAAACTCCGGAATATTATGCTGAGACCGAAAACAGACCTTGTCGATCATCTGCCTAGGACACCCGCTCATCCGCTCCCAAAAGGGCACGGCTTCTCGAGGATCATAGCCGGCCTGCGCCATCAATTTGAGTCCGATGTAGTCGGCCTCGGATTCCTGCTTTCTCCCAAACGGCAAGGAGACTCCAACTCCATAGGCACTCATCGCAGCCATCGCCGCATCCGGGCGTCCGACAGCGGCTCCAGCTGCCAACGCACCGACTTGCCCAATCGTTTCAAGGATGCTTCGGCTATACCGCTCCGCCCCATGGCGTTGGAGCGCATGCGCCACCTCATGCCCGATGACGGTCGCTAAACCGTCTTCGTTCTTCGTGAGCTTCAGGATCCCTGTAAAGACGGCCACCTTGCCGCCCGGCAGTGCGAAGGCGTTGATCATACGGTCATCCCTAATAATCGCGAACTCCCACTCGTACTCCGGCTTATTGGCCACCGCGGCAATCCGCTTACCGACCCGGTTGACCAACTCATTCAACTCAGGATCGTCACTGATCGGAGCCTTACGGAGCAACTCACGATAGGCGTCGATGCCCATCGCAATTTCTTTCTCCTCAGAGATATAGATGAATTGATCACGCGCCGTTCCCGGCGCGCGGACACATCCCTCTAGAGTTGAGACCACGCCGCCAGTTACCCAAAAACTCAGAAGCCAAGCCAACCCAAGCATCCCGCGAGCTCCATGCAAAAGCAAGGCACGACGATCGACGGGTTTGAAGAACGGTCTGTCGATCCTCTGATCTGCCGGCTGTGTCATCCTGTACCCCTAGGTCGAAGCCGATCATCACTATATTACCAGTCACAATACTCCCAGTCATGCGATCGGCATCTCCCTCACTATGGCATCCACAAGTACATGAACTGGGGAGTTCCCCCACGGACAAACGACATGAGGTCGAGATCGGCAAGACCGGCGAGTCCGCTCGGCGCCAACAACTTGGAATACACGTTATTAGAGTATTCACCTGGACGTTGGTACGTCACGACTTTGGCCTCCATCAGGCCGGCTTTTTTCTTGGCCAATGCGATCGCGTCTTCGAGATAACCGATCTCATCAACCAAACCAGCCGCTTTGGCTTGCTCACCGGTATAGATTCGCCCATCAGCCAACCGTTTGATCTGCTCCATCTGCAAATTGGAGCGGCCCTCCTGCACGATGTTCAAGAAGCGCTGATAAAACGAATCAATCAGTCCTTGAAAGATGGCTCGTTCTTCCACCGTCATGGTCCGAAACGGCGAGCCCATATCCTTGCGGGGACCCGATGTCACTGCCGTCGCCTCCACTCCCACTTTCTCTAAGAGTCCTCGCGCATTGATGGTGAGCATAATCACGCCGATACTGCCGGTCACGGATGAAGGATGCGCCAGTACCATGTCCGCCGCGGCGGCGATATAGTAGCCTCCTGATGTACCCAAATCCATGATAGATGCAATAACAGGGATCTTGCGACTGGCTTTGAACGCTTTTAGCTCGTGATAAATAATATCCGACGCCGTCACCGTTCCTCCAGGCGTATTGATGCGAAGCACAATGGCTTTGACGCTCTCATCCTTTGACGCCCGAGTCAGCTGTTCTTTCACGCTTGCAATCATGCTGGGCGCAGATCGCAATCCATCTTTTTCCTGAGAGCTGATCATCCCAGAGATTTCGATCAGCAGCACTTTTGCTTTGCCGGTCCCGTCGACCTGAGTTTCTTGTAGAGGCCCAGGGCCTGGGAACAGTGGGAAATTGAAGGTACAGCCGGACAGCAACAATCCTATCACCCCGATGACGAAACGGTTATGCATGATGGGTCTCCATAAGACGCACGAATTCATCGAATAAGTAGGCGGCATCATGAGGGCCCGGTGCCGCCTCCGGGTGGTATTGGACGGAGAAGACCGGATGGTCCAGACTCGCCATCCCCTCGATAGAGTAATCGTTCAAGCTGACATGGGTCAGCGACAGTTTTCCAGAACGGGTGTCGATCATGGGCGGGAACTTCGGCACTTCAAGGAGTGACGCGGGACCCTGGACGGCGAAATTATGATTCTGCGACGTAATTTCGACTTTTCTCGTTCGAAGATCCATCACGGGATGATTCGCCCCATGGTGACCGAACTTCAGCTTATAGGTCTTGAGGCCGAAGGCCAAGCCGAGAATCTGATGGCCCAAACAAATGCCGAAGATCGGATAGCGTCCGATCAATTTTTCCATTGCCTTCGCGGCATAGAGAAGGCCCTCCGGATCGCCAGGACCGTTTGAGAGGAAAATGCCGTCTGGCTTGAGTGCCTCCACCTCAACGGCCGATGTTGCAGCGGGCACAACCGTCACCTGACAGCCGACATCCACCAATCGTCTCAGGATATTGTGTTTGATGCCGAAATCATAGGCCACGACTCGCCAAGGCTTGGACGTTCCACGTTTACTTCCGTTTGCCGAAGGCGCCCAATCGCCGGTCCCAATCGTCCAGTCATATGGACGTGCGCAAGTGACCTCGGCAGCCAAATCTCGACCGATGATGCCGGGAGCTTGCCTGGCTTGTCGTACAGCCCGATCGGGGTCGAGATTGAGGTGAGTGATGAGTCCCTGCTGTGACCCCTGCTCGCGCAAATGCCTTGTCAAGGCTCTCGTATCGATTCCTTCGATCGCGACGACCTTAGCTTCCTTCAACGATTCCTGAAGCGTCTGCTTGCTCCGCCAGTTGCTGACAAGACGGCTCGCTTCCATGACCACGAATCCTTCTGCCCATGCTCGACGGGATTCGACATCTTCTGGCGTGACTCCATAGTTACCGATATGAGGACAGGTCATCATGATGATCTGCCCCTTATAGGACGGATCAGTCAGTATCTCCTGATAGCCGGTCATGGCCGTATTAAAGACGACCTCTCCCACTGTTTCTCCCTCATAACCAAGAGCGCGGCCTTCAAACACCGTTCCATCCGCCAGTGCCAATATTGCTTTCTTCACAGTCTTCCACCCTGGTGGAGCGAGCGGTTCGCCTTGATGCCGATGAGTACGAGACCCAATAGAAGGTTGAGCATATATAACGATCGAATCGGAAGGAGCACACGAAACAATGCTTCCAAAGCCGCCTTCTTGGTTGTCTCATCCTTCGTTGCGAATGCCTGCGCTTGAAACGCCGCGGCGTTTGGATGAAGGACCACGATGATGAGCCCGGCGATCGTTACCATTACTGCTAATACAATCGTTTCACTCCAACCGACCTCCACGATCGGATCCGCGCTCCACCGACGATACCAGAGTGTAGCACAGAGGACGGCGCCAGCCCCGATGACAAAACGATGATAGCCTTCGAATGCTCGCGTCAAAAACATGCCTCCGGAATCCTGTCCTCCGAATGTATTGAACACTGCCGGAATCACCGCTCCGCTCAATACGACCATGCCTCCAACCCAGACGGCGAGCGCAACCCACTCGAGCGTAAGACACCCAACCATCCCCCAACAGGGCAGCCGTCGCACAGCACTACCGCTCCACCGGATCGGTCTTGAACACCACTCTGCCGCCTACGATGGTTGTATTCACTCGTCCTTTCACCTTCCACCCCGCAAACGGCGTATTGCGACTCTTGGACCGAAACTTGGACGGATCGACTTCCCACAGTTCTTGCTGATCGACGATGGCGACATCAGCATCGGCCCCGACCGCCAGTGTCCCTTTCTTGAGTCCGAACACCGAGGCTGGCGCCGAGGTCAGTTTCTGGACCGCTTGTTCCAACGACAGAACCCCTTCCTCCACCAATCCCAACGTCAGCGGGAGCGCCGTCTCAAGTCCGACGATTCCGAATGGAGCCTCGGTAAAATCCTGCTGCTTCTCTTGCGTCGCATGGGGGGCATGGTCGGTCGCAATCACATCAATCGTGCCGTCGCGCAATCCTTCCTTGACCGCCTGTATATCGGCCCATGTGCGCAAAGGAGGATTCATTTTCGCGTGGGTGTTGTAGCCGCGCACCAATTCTTCCGTGAGCATGAAGTGATGGGGACAAGCCTCCGCCGTCACGTGGATCCCGCGAGCCTTCGCTTCTCGCACCATTCGAACCGACCCGGCTGTGCTGATGTGTGCAAGATGAAGGCGGGCTCCCGTCAGCTCCGAGAGTGAGAGATTGCGCGCCACCATGACATCCTCCGCCGCAGCCGGGATACCAGGCAATCCCAGCTCAGTCGAGACCAACCCCTCATTCATACAGCCGCCTTCTGCCAGATGCAGGTCTTCACAATGGTCGACGACCGTCAGATCGAATGCCAAGGCATATTCCATCGCGCGCCGCATCACGAGGCTGTTCATCACAGGCTTGCCGTCGTCGGAGATGGCCACACAGCCGGACCGCCGTAAGTCACCGATCTCCGCCAGTTCCTTCCCTTCCGATCCTTTTGTGATGGCGCCGACCGGCAGCACATTTGCCAGGCCGGCCAACCGTGCTCGTTCCAATATAAATTCAGTGACGGCTTGATTGTCGTTCACCGGGTTCGTGTTGGGCATGCAACAGACCGTCGTAAATCCGCCCGCAACCGCCGCAGCACTGCCGCTCTGAATCGTTTCCTTGTACTCGAACCCCGGCTCGCGAAAATGGACGTGCAAATCAACGAACCCCGGCATCACCAGCTTCCCATCGGCGTGAATGGTCCAGCCGTCGACGGGTGCGGAAAGGTTCGACCCCACTGCGGCTATCTTGCCCTTGTCGATCAACACATCGGCGATGCCGCCAAACCGGCCTGGATCAATGACGCAACCACCTTTAATCAGAATCGACACGCTCAGCTCCTCTCAGCCAGCTCATCGGAGTTCGTCAATTTGCTCCCGACATCAAGTACAGAATTCCCATACGCACCGCCACACCGTTCGCCACTTGATCGAGAATCACCGAGGACAAACTATCGGCAACATCCGGGGCGATCTCCACTCCTCGATTGATCGGTCCCGGGTGCATGACGATGGCGCCGGCGTCGGCCAGCCGCACTCGCTCGACGGTCAAGCCATAGAGCCGCGAGTACTCCCGAATTGTGGGAAACTGCGCGCGTCCCTGCCGCTCCAACTGTAGACGAAGCATCATAATGACGTTCGCTCCACGAAGGCCTTCATCCATGTCGTAGTACACTTTCACTCCCAGCTTTTCCACACCGCAGGGCATCATCGTCGGCGGTCCCACCAGACGTACCTCGGCGCCAAGCTTGATGAGCGCATAAATGTTCGAGCGCGCCACCCGGCTATGCGACACATCACCGACGATCGCCACACGCAATCCATGGAAATTCATCCCCCGTTGCCGGATCGTGTACAGGTCGAGCAACGCTTGCGTCGGGTGCTCATGCCATCCATCGCCTGCGTTGATGACCGACGACTTGACGCCGTTCGCCAGCGTTTCAGCGGCTCCGGCCGAAGAGTGGCGCAGCACGATGATGTCCGCCTGCATCGCTTCAATATTCCGAGCCGTGTCAAGAAGCGTTTCCCCCTTCACCACGCTGCTGGAGGAGGGAGAGAAGTTGATCACGTCGGCGCTCAGACGCTTGGCCGCTAACTCAAAGGACGTGCGGGTTCTGGTGCTCGGCTCAAAGAAGAGATTCACGACGGTCTTGCCTCGGAGAGCCGGCACTTTCTTGATCTCGCGCCCGGTCACCTCCTTGAAGGAATCTGCCGTCTCCAGGACGAGCATAATCTCATCCACAGACAACGGGACGAGACTCAGCAAATCTTTGCGCTTGAGGCTCATGAGACCTCCGCTTCAGGATTTTAAGATGACCACTCGGTCATCTTCCCCATCTTCGTCCAACAACACCTGGACCTGCTCATCCCGAGAGGTCGGCAGATTTTTTCCGATGTAATTCGCTTTGATCGGCAGCTGCCGATGACCACGATCGACCAACACTGCGAGCTGGATTTCTTCCGGACGTCCCAAGTCCATGAGCCCATCCATCGCCGCCCGTATGGTTCGTCCGGTGAACAAGACATCGTCGACGAGTACGACGACTTTATTCGTCATGTCGAACGGCACGGAAGTCTTTCTCAGGATCGGTTGATTTTTTCGCAACGCCAGGTCATCACGATACAATGTAATATCCAATTCGCCGATCGGAACCAGTACGCCCTCGATACTGTGGATACGCTTGACGAGTCGATGGGCGAGATGCACGCCACCCGTCCGTATTCCCACCAGCGCCAAATCCTTTACCCCTTTATTCCGCTCCAAAATCTCATGCGCGATACGTATCATGGCACGGGAGATATCACCGGCATCCATAATCAGCTTTTCATCTTTCCGTTCCACCGATTTGTTCAAGGGAGTCATCATCATCAAGTAACGATGTGATCAAGTTCTTGTGCAATTGGGGCATAAAAAAACCTCCTCACGGTGCGATTGTGAGAAGGTCGATTATCACCGGCCGTGGCCAGACTGAAGTTCACGGTTGGCTCCTTGCTCACCTCACTGGATGAGCATTAAAGGTTTCGGCATCCTACTGAAAATACCCGAAACCTGTCAAGCCTTCGAAGACAGAATGAGGTAGTTTACGAGGTAACCTGGCGAGTCATAACGTTCAGGAGTCCATTCACAGTCAACATATGCTATAGGCGGTTGACGTCTGGCTTTGTAAGCCGACCAGAGACCGTATCCGATGGATGGCTTGAAAGACTGGCGCAGCCTGATCGCGCTCCTTGTTCTACTTCTTATAATGTCAGGCTGTACACGAGTAGCATTCCTGGCAGCTAATCTACCTACCTATTTCGGTACCCTAGCTGTTGTGCATGATCTAGCGTATGGACCTGAGCCTTCGCAAAAGCTCGACATAGATGTTCCGGTCGATCCTACGGATAAGCCAATGGATGTCATCGTCTTTTTTTATGGCGGACGTTGGACTTACGGAACAAAGGAAGATTATCGATTCGTTGGTGCGACATTCGCGGAGAGGGGATTTCTCGTCGTCATTCCCGACTACAGAAAATATCCATTGGTGCGATTTCCACGGTTTGTCCAAGATGGCGCCAAAACTCTCGCCTGGGTCTCTTATCACATCGCCGAGTTTCACGGTGATCCTGCGCTGATCCATATCGTGGGGCATTCCGCAGGGGCTCATATCGGCGCGTTGCTCGCGGCTTATTCTCACTACCTTGCCGACGAAGGAATGGATCGATCGCACACCGTTCACGATTTCTCCGGTCTCGCCGGTCCCTATGCCTTTACCCCTGACGAACCGGATCTGGAAGACATGTTCGGTCCTCCGGAGAACTATCCGAACATGCAAATCACCACGTTCGTTGACGGCACCCAACCACCGATGTGGTTGTCATATGGCGACAACGACACCGCTGTGAAAAACGTCAATCTTGAAAAGCTTGAACAACGTACCAAGCAACGAGGCGGCTGCGTACGATCACGCATCTATCCAGGTGTCGATCACATAGATCTCGTCGCAGCCCTGTCATGGTGAAATCTACAGAAGATTCCCGTCGTTGATGATATTGTGAAGGTTTCCGATTCATGGCGCTAAGCAACGCAGAGTGAGCGAATCGAATGTGACAGATCGTTCAGTAGGAGTAGGAGCAGGGTGGCCAACAACTGAATCCAGCTAGAGCGCGGTCAGGAATCCCGTCCGTGTTTGGTCTTCCACACAGCCAGCAACGCCGTAAGCTTCTCTCCAGACGACCGATGCTCCTCTGCAAGTGTCTCTAGAAAATCCGACAGACGTCTGGATTTCAACACAGTATAGAGCGTCACGGTGATGACGGGAATCAGAACCAGCAGGAAATAGACGAGCCGCATCATCATCGGCTCTTCCCCCAGCGCGAACAGAATGAAGCTCCCCGCAGCAAGCTGCGGGGTATCACAGAACTCAATTCCGAAGACTTCTCGGAAGGAGAGGCCAACCCCGTAGCGAGCTACGGGGAATGTCAAGTTCATGCCGAGCACACCGGTTGTCGCCACGCCGATCAAGCCGACTGTGGCCACGACGGTCAGGCGGACCATGGTTTCGCCTTGCCGACGCAATGCATCGCTGTCGAGGTATTGACTCATATCCTCAAGCTCCGACCGCAGTTCGTCGTAGAGTCGACCGGTACCCAGATGCTCACTGATCATCCGATAGAGTTCCTTCACCTGTCCATGATCCGAAACCTGATGGGACCAGTAGCGATGGGTAAAGCGCAGAAAGATGCCGAGCGTTTGGCGAATCACGCGGCGGAATTGTCGGATCGAATCCAGCTTGGTGAGATCGAGCTGGTTCATCGCCTCCACTAAACGATTGGTCAACATCAAGAGCACGGCTTTGTGAAAATGGGGAATCAGAAACAGCAGAAAATACTCATGGCGGAACTGCTCGAGGTTGGTCTTGCGGTCCTCAAATGCCGGTTCTCCGGCCTCCCCTACCATCGTAAATACGCGACCCGTACACATGAAGCGGGTTCCTGCAGGATTCTTTCCCTGTCCGTTCCAATACCGGTCGTAACAATAGTATTCTTCAAAGTCGTGGAGATAGCGTTCCGAAAAGGGCAACTGGTCGGATCTGCCTGGTGCCGCCGCCAATCCCACACGTGCGAACTCCCCCCGAGTCAGCGACCCCGGATCGTCCAGAGTGAGATACGCCATCACCGGCATCAGGTGGTATTCGATCTGCCGGTATCGAATCGGACCTGCTTTTTCTGAATGGTGCAGCACCAACGGTTCGAGCAGAAATTCCCAGTGAGAGGCAAGACTGAGCGATCGATGCTGACAGACAAACGAGAGGTATTTCTCGCGGTGATCATAGTCTGACACGGCAAGCACCGTGCCTTCCGAGGAAAGCCACTCCACATGCTTGGAACAATGGCCGCCGTGCCCGTCAGGTTCCCAATAGGTGGGATAGCATCGGCCAAAGCGAAAGAGTGAGTTCTGCGCCTGCAATAGCGGTACGTCATCGGCATAGATCTCGACCACCAGAATCGCCACATCGATGTCGTAGAAGAAATACAGATCCACGTGCGCCACAGTAAAGATCGCGGGCGCTGCATTGGGACCAGGAAATACCATCCGCACCTTGGCAATATCGTCGCGACGAAAGACACGAATCGCAGCTGCTTCGCGAACATCCGAGCTGATTCCCTTCCCTTCACCATAGAGAAAACGCTGGACATAGGGCAGAAACGTCACAAACTCGCTGTAATGTCGTTCCTGGAACTGACGAGGATCGCCGGTGAACTCATCGACCAACTCCCGCCAGGGATTATTTGAATTGGTTGCCTGCAAAAGCTCCCAGTGCTTTTGGATCGGCGCATCTTCACGGATGGGCGTGAGCTGCATCGGCCAGAGCAGAATTTGTCGGAAGTGCCGAACGATCTTCGAGGTGTCAGGCACGTTGCAAACCCTCACGTGCAAAGGAATCACCGGGCGTAAACTCTGATTACGTTTTCCTTCATGCCGAACGCGACAGAGATAACACTATGGCTTATACCATAATGTTGGTTGGAAGGCCTGCAACTTGAAAGATACCGAACGGCTGTCACTTGACAGCTGAGGCCCCGTCACACGGACGTAACAACAGCGGAGTCTGACGGGGCATTTGCTGTCCGTCATGTGCGCTATGCCCGATCATGACGTTATTTCGGTGCCGTGAGCGCATCCTGTGCGACGTGACCGGTCTGTGATTTCTCCACGATGTTCTGCTGAATTTCTTTTGCAATGACCAGCGCCAGTCGGTCGGTGGACAGGGCACCCATCGGCAGATCCTTCATATCGTCATAAAAGGAATCGTCTGGAGCCGTCATCCGATGGATGTTAACCAGAATCGCCGCAGGCTGAATCAGCCGTCCAGGCTCCCGATCACCAGCAACTTGTCCGCCGGGAGCATCATCGGCTTCCAGACCGGCGCCCTCCATTGCGCGCTGATTGTGGAGTCGAACACCCAGAGACTAAGGCAAGAATCCTCGTCGTCGGTCTACACCTGCATTCGGGGATCGAACAGAGCACATACTCCACCCAACGGATTTTTGAGGAGAAAGAACAGGGCCGGATTGAAAACCCGGAAGATTTTGAGCAATTGTTTGCTGCATTGAGGAAATCAGCGAAGCAGATTCTTGTAGATCGTTCCGTCCTTCATGATCACGACGAGGTTTTTCTCCGGAACCTCGATCAGCTTGATATTCTCCAGCGGATTGCCGTCGACCAGAAGCAGATCCGCCAGTGCCCCTTCCTCAACCACGCCCAATTTTCCTGGATAGGGATTTCTCGGTCCGGACATCGCCAGCAGCTCCACATTGGTCGAAGTCGCCATCGTCAGCGCCTCAGCAGCTGCATACCTTGACGAGCCGTTAGATTCGGATCGAACAGGGCATCCGTACCAAAAGCCACCTTGACTTTGTGTTGCTTCGCCCATTTATAGGCCTGGTCGGTACCGGCCACCATCTGTGCGTGCTTGGCGGCGCTGGCCGGGTTGGCATACGAGGTGGCATCCTTCTTTAGCGTGAATGGTTGTAGGCTGAGCCAGATCCCTTTCTCCCCAAGAAATTTGACCGTCTCCTCATCGAGCAACTGGCCATGCTCAATGCACTGGACCCCGGCTTCGACCGCCTGCCGCACCGCATTGGGCGTGTAGGCGTGGACGGTCACATAGGTGCCCCAGTTGGCCGCTGCATCCACCGCCGCGCGCATCTCAGCCGGCGTGTATTGGTTGACATCAAGCGGGTCATAGAGAGACGACACGCCGCCACCGGCCATGACCTTGATCTGTGAAGCGCCCATGGCCAATTGTTCTCGTGTGCGCGATAGCACGGCGGGCACACCGTCGGCTATGGCGGTGGCATTGATGCGCTCGGCATACGAATGATCGCCTGGACGAGCGGGAAAGTCAGTGGGCAGGCGGAAGTCGCCGTGACCGGCGGTCTGGGAGATCATTGCACCCGAGGGCCAGATACGGGGACCAGGTACTAGACCTTGGTCGATCGCGCGCTTCAGACCGAAGATCGGTCCGCCGACGTCGCGTCCGCTCGTGAAGCCTCGCAACAACATTTCGTTCGCGCCTTTGGCGGCCACCACTGCATGTGGGCGTCAATCAGGCCCGGCATCAGCGTCCGGCCAGCCCCCTCAATGATGACGGTATCACCGCGCGGATCCGTCAGGATCGGCTGTGTCGAGATCTTTTCGATCTGGTTGCCACGAATCAACACATGGGAAGGACCGGACAGCCCAGAGCCTCTTCCAGGAAAAATCCGAACGTTCTGGAAGAGCGTGACGGATTAGGATTTCCCTGAGGCCGTCGATACCGACGACTGAGGACTGGACATGTCGTGAGCGTGGCTTACCGTGGACCAACCTATGATGAGTGCCGTAGCAAGGATGCATTGAACGAAAATATGTCGCATATTTTTTCCTTCCGCTCACCGCCGCATAGAAATTCGTCCGTGCAACAAATCGACCAATGAGAATTTGATTACTACCGCGCAGATGTGAATGGAAAATTGACCCCTGGTCTCTCTCGTTTCGCACTGGTTACTTCGGTGCCGTCAGGGCATCCTGAGCAACATGACCGCGCTGAGACTTCTCGATGATGTTCTGTTGAATTTCCTTCGCGATGACCAGCGCCAGCTGATCGGTAGACAGCGCACCCATCGGCAGATCCTTCGTATCGGCATAAAAAGGATCGTCGGGAGCTGCCGTTCGATGAAGATTGATCAAAATCGCCGCAGGCTGAACCGATCGCCCAGCCACACCGACCATCACGGCTTTATCTGCCGGCTGCACTCTGGTTCTAGTCGCCCAATCCCGCTGGTCGACTTTGACGAACGCCACATTCCAGATGGTTCCATTCATGAGACTCGTCACGGCAAGCGGCATGCGATCTAGGAACGACGGCGCTCGCACGATTTTCTGCAAGGCTTCTCGAACCCGGATATCATAGAACTTGATTGCCGAATCAGGCTGGCTTGGATCAACCAAGTTCGTGCTGCCGACCTCATAGTACGATCGGCCCTCCAAACTCCGTTGATCATCTACAGTCCGGAGGTACGTCTCAAATAGCTGTTCGAGCAACTGTACCCGCTCTTCGCCGGAGAGGGCCCGAATCTCCTTGTCAGTTCGAATCGGTGCATGCCGAAGGTCTCGCTCGATGGAAGCTGTCTTCGGCTTCTGACCGGTCCCCGCTTTACTGACCACCCATTGAAACTCTCGCACCAGCACCGGAGCAAACCGTTCCACCGCTCCGAAGTATCCCTGTTCCCTCATCGACGACGCACTGATCAATAACCTAACCCGACCGGGATTCACTGTCCGAACAACCAGGAACGGGAAGAATTTGCCTTCATGATTGCGCACGCTCGGTTCGATAATGACGCGTTCGAGCAAGCTCTTGCTCACGGCTTCATCGAACCGTGGATAGCTATGCCGATGTTGATTCAAATAGGAAAATGTCTCGATCACTGTTCGGAGAGCTGCATCGGCTTGGACTTGGTCGAGAGGCTCATCCGTCGCTTCCTCTACCCCTCGATCAACAAATACTCGAAACGAAAGACCTGGAACTTCGTAGCCTGCCCCTGAGGGATTATGGAATTCTGCCGCAGACTGCCCCTCATGGCTTGTAAGAGCTACATAGCTATCGGCGGCGACGCAGACCACCACGACGTGCATCAAGAACAAAGCCCATAGACCCAATGACATCCAACGAGACATGATCAATCCCTTTGAGTCGAGAGACTGAGCGAAGCGGCCAAGATGATTATCTAACGGTCGCCTCTACCTAAAGGTATAGCAATCACATCCTTGGATCAACGGGTGAACCACCAAGATTGCAGGACTCTCAACGGTCCAGCGACAAATCCCATTTCTCCCCGAGCTTCAGATCCCAAAACTCAGGATCATATCGAATGATCCCTGCTGCGGGTGTAAAGGTGAACTCTCCAAAATAAACTCTCCCCTTGACGTTGTAGAAATCTAAGCGGACGTACCCGAAACCGACCGAAAGCTTCGCGGCAAGCGCCAGCATCTCGTCAAGATTCGCTGGCTTTGGTACCCACGGTCGTACGGCACCTATCTCATCGGAAAAGTCCAGGAAATTCCATGTTGTGTCAAAAAATGGGCAGATGTCGTGTGTATGATTACGAACCATAATCTGCTCAGGCTTTCCGTTAAAACAATAGACTTTATAGTCAAACGGCGGACTCCCACCCTCATTGGTCAGATATTCCTCAATCAGAATTCGAGGTGGAATCCCATAATACTGGGACTCGCGTCCGTGCCAATAATAATCGCTGGCCAACCAGCCCGAGACTGTCCGGATGATCTCGTCTCGATCTGCCTGCCCCTTGACGATAATTACTTGTCCGGCGGCGTGGCTAGGCTTGATCACATATTCCGCCGGCAGCCGATCAAACGGGATCGCGCGCGGGTCGTCTCCATGCCATAGAAGCTTGGTCAGATACTCTTTGCCCACAGTGCTCGCCACATGCGCCCGCACCGCATACTTATCAGCCAGCTGTCGAAATCGCACGGCCATATCGCCGCGATTCCAGGTCACCATGCGCCAGAACATCTTCTCGGTAAACGTCTGGGGATTCGTCAGATTGAGCGGTTTGCCATGGATCCGAGAATATCTGCGCAACAGGAAGGCCTCACCTTCGGATCGCCGCATGACCCGACGCCTGATGGCCTGATATTGAACGACGAAGTCATGCAGCCAGGTATCTTGTAATTTGGCGCGAAGCGCTGCAGTTACTGGTGCATAGACAGAATATTCCATTTCTACCTCCTTGCAAGACTCTTACTTCCTGTCAATGAGTCCTCCGATTCAAGAACCGTCCCTGATTGGATGTGAAGTCATCAGACATCAGGATGGTCGGTGCCGAGCGCATGACTTATGGCGGTCATTATATAGCTATGAACCCACCTTTTACCTTCGTAATTCTTCCTACCAAAGTACTGCTTGAAAAACCATCTCTGCCCAATCGTCAGGTTCTCATCAGCCGTTCTATTTCTCGGGATCGCGTCACGATGCGTAGTGTGCTTTAAAGAAACCAGACAACAGACATTCGACCTGCACATCGAAACAGGCCTACGAACCCTGATATGTCAAAGCTAGGGCATGTTAACACTATAGCTAAGCCCACAGTTACTGATGGACATGAGGATGGATTTGGGCAATCATGGGAGCATGAGATGCTCATCAGATTTGCGTCAACGGGTGGTGAATTTTGTGCGCAATGGTGGAAGCAAA
>Ga0134126_10000543_pt1 | contig 48164 bp, 46 predicted proteins | sample KB31752_FD_96881 | JGI IMG/M metagenome (GOLD analysis project Ga0134126, IMG submission 96881) | Terrestrial soil microbial communities with excess Nitrogen fertilizer from Kellogg Biological Station, Michigan, USA - KB3-175-2 | ecosystem: Environmental > Terrestrial > Soil > Unclassified ...
GGAAATCGCTTTTAACTTTTTTAGCCCTCTTTCCGCACCAGCGGAGAGAGGGCCGACCAGTCCCGTATGTACGGGATAGTCGGGGTGAGTAGTCGCCGTGGCGCATTGGCGGTAATGTCGCTTCGTTAGCACTCACCCGATCATCGCTAAGCCGCTTGATCACCCTCTCTCCGCTGCGCGGAAAGAGGGTAAAGCAGCCGATTTTTTAAAAGCGATTTCCCTGGTAGCCCTTGCGAATTTTAAGCTTACATCCGCTAAAGCGCTATCTTTCGCACATTTTCATTCCAAAAGTTTTCAACACGCATACAATCCGGCCGCTAACTTCGTTAAAAAGGGTGTTCTCCACACAATGTGAATTATTAATGTGGATTTTCACTTTTGCGTTTCGTTATTTTCGCAAATCGTTAGTTCGCCCATATGCCGAAATTTATATACATCGCCTTAATTGCTTCAATATTTTTTGTTTTACCCTTACACGCACAGCAAAACCCTTCCTTCCGGGTGTACCGCACCTGGCATACCGCTACCGAGCTGCTCGATAAAGGCAAATACGTTGCAGCCGCCGAACAGTTCCGGTCGGTTGAGCATTATGCCGTAAACACAAGGAAACAGGCCCCTCTCGAATCTGAATTATCCCTGTTAAAGGAGAATGCCCAATATTATGAAGCCTTATGCGCGCTCGAACTGGGGAACGATGATGCACGAAGCATGTTCCTGAAATTTATCAATGATCATCCCGAAAATCCGCTTACAAAACTTGCTTATTACCAGGTGGGCCGCTATTACGCCAAACAGGAAAAATATACCGAGGCTTTGCTATGGTTCAATAGGGTAGACGCCGGCGATTTAAACGGCCATGAAAACACCGAATATAAATTCCGGAAAGGCTACGCCTACTTTGCAACCAACGATTACAAAAATGCCCAGCAGCTTTTTAGCCAGGTAAAAAACACACGGTCGGAATTTACCGACGACGCGGTTTATTATTTTGCCTATATCGCCTATTTAAATAAGGATTACCATTTAGCCCTGGTAAACTTTGAACGGCTTAAAAACTCGAAGAAATACATCAACAGCTACCCGTATTATATAACCGCGGTTTATTTTCTCGACAACCGGTACGACGATGTGATCAGCTATGCTGTACCGATCATTGAGCATACGCGGCAGCAGCACCAAACGGAAATGCTGCGTTTGATAGCCGCTTCCTATTTTGCTAAAGCGGATTACCAAAATTCAGCCAGGTATTACCAGCGTTTCGAGGATGAAGATAATGGGAAAACCCAAAGCACCCAGGACAGCTACCAGATGGGATACACCTGGTTCCGCACGGGAGATTATCCGAAGGCAGCCTCGGAGCTCGAAAAACTCCAGCAGCAGAACGATGTTTTTAGCCAAAACGGCAATTATACACTGGGGGAAGTTTTCCTGAAGATGAACAACAAGCAAAGCGCCCGCAGCGCATTTTTAGCCGCGTCGAAACTTGATTTTGATAAGCAGCTGCAGGAAGACGCATTGTATCAATATGCAAAGCTATCCTATGAGCTTGATTTTAATACCCAGGCGCTTGACGCGACAAGATTATACCTGAAAAACTATCCGCGCTCACGGCGTGACGCTGAAATGAAGACCCTGCTGGGCGAGGAGCTTCTTAATTCGCACAATTATAAAGAGGCGGTTGAGATACTGGAACCCATCCCCAACAAATCGCCGAGCGCTAAAGCGGCTTATCAAAAGGTTACCTATTACCGGGGCCTTGAATTTTATAATGAGCGGGCCTTTGAAAATGCCATCGGGATTTTCCTCAGATCGCTAAAATTTCCGGAGAATTCAAAGATCGAAGCGCTGACCACCTACTGGATGGCCGAGGCCATGTACGAGGTACGGAAATATGGCGAATCCGTTCAAAATTTTGAGCGGTTTTTAGATCTCCCGGATGCAAGCTCGACCGACGTATACAACTATGCCAACTATGCCCTGGCCTATGCGGCTTTTGGCGATGAACAGTATAAAAAGGCCGCCACATACTTCCAGCGGTTTTTACAGGGTCCCGAAAAAGATACCAATACCATAAACGATGCGTTAACCCGGCTTGGCGACTGTTATTTTGTATTAAAAAATTACGCCACTGCGCTCGACTATTACGACCGCATTATACAGCGCCGGAGCCAGGGTCAGGATTATGCCTTATTCCAGCGGGGCATGATACAGGGGCTGCAGGGTTCGCCCGACGCCAAGATCAGCACACTTACCGAGGTGCTGAATAACTATCCTAAGTCGGACTATGCCGACGACGCGTCGTTTGAGATCGCTTATACCTATTATTTACGCGGCGACGGGGCGACGGCAAAAACCGATTTGCAGGACATGGTGCAGAAATATCCCCGTAGCAGCTATGTGCCGCGCGCGCTGGTTACCATGGGCCTTATAGACTATAACGCCGGCAACGACGACCAGGCCATTGAATCGTACAAAAAGGTTATATCCGAATATCCGTCAACCGACGAAGCCAAGCTGGCGCTTAAGCAAATTGAAAAGATATATACCGACAAAGGCGACGCGCAAACCTTTATCAATTACGCTGCGACAACTCCGATAGCAAACTACAGCCAGGCCGACCAGGAAAATATTATGTACACGGCCGCTAATAACCTGTACCAGCGCGGCGACTGGCAGGGCACGGTAGGCGCGGTTAACGCTTATTTCGATAAATTTCCCAACAAACCGATCTATGATAAACAGGCAAGGTTTATACGCGCGCAAAGCCTTGTTAACCTGAATAAACCGGATGAGGCTATAGCCGATTATAATGTGATATTAAACGACTGGACCAGCGCTTACAGCGAGCAATCGCTTATCAGTATGTCGAAACTATACCTGGCGCAAAAAAAATATAATGACGCTGTCGTTTATCTGAAACGGCTCGAAACAAACTCCGAATATAAAGCCGACTATACCTTTGCCATTAACAACCTGCTGCTTTGCTATACCCAGATGGGCATGGCCGACGATGCCTTGAAATATGTTGCTTTGGTGCGCGGCAATGAAAAATCGGCACAGGAGGATAAATATAAAACAGGTTTGTATGCCGGCCAGGCTTACCTGCAAAAAGGAGATACCACCGCCGCGGTGCGCGAGTTTAACTACACGGTGACCAATACCAAAACCGTGATAGCCGCCGAGGCCAAATACAATATCGCCCGTGTTGAATATTTAAAGGGGCAGTATAAAACATCGCAAAAAACTTGTTTTGAGTTGATAAAGGACCTGCCCAATTATGATTACTGGGTAACTAAAACCTTTATTTTATTGGCTGATAATTATGTAGCGCTAAAAGATGCCTTCCAGGCGAAGGCCACGTTGCAAAGTATCATTGACAATTACAAAGGAGACGACGACATTTTGCCAACGGCAAAGCAAAAGCTCGACCAGATAACATCGCAGGAGAACCAAAAAACAGGTAACAAAGAATAACGCAAGGCAATGAACTTAAAATATATATATACGCTGCTTACCCTGATGCTTGCTTTAAGCTTTGTTCCTGCTCATGCGCAAACAAAACAAAAGGCAAAAAAACCGGCTGCGAAAGCAGTAAAAAAGGCGTCTGCAAAAAAAACCGCGACACAGCAAAAGGCCAACGCCAAAAGCCTGGGCGACGCAGCCGCAAAAACCAATTCTGATACGACCAGGAAAAACCAGGCGAATAATAACAGCGGGGGCAGCCTGTCGGAGGAAATTGTGGTAACCACCGCTTATAAACCGGTGTTAGCAGATGCGGTGAAGATACGCCGCAACCCCAACCTGGAAGATAAAACGCCGTTTAAAGCGCCGCTGACCTATTTCCCCATCGATAAACGCCTTGAGCTGAATACCGAGATAAAACCGCTGGAAGCGATGAAAAGACCGGCCGAGCGGGATTCGGTGCTGCAAAACAACTATGTAAAAGCCGGCTTGGGCAGCATGAAAACTACCTATGGTGAGGCCTATTTTAACAACGGCCGCGACGAGGCTTTACAGGTGGGCGCTTACGCAAAGCATTTTGCGCAGGAAGGAACCTTGTATAACCAAAAATCATCTGCCGAAGAAGCCGGCGTTTTCGGCAAAGGCATATGGGACGAAAATACATTAAGCGGCCGTGCCACCTATAACTATAGCACCAATTATTTTTACGGTTTCGATCCCGCGCTTAAAATAACAAACCTGCAGGCTAATAAGCAACACTTCAGCACCATAGCCGGCGAAGCCGAGCTGGCTAAAAACTATAAGGACGTTCCGAATGATTTTACGTATGCTTTAAAATTAAAAGGATACGGGTGGAGCAATGCGTTCCAGGCAAAGGAAAATAACGTGGTGCTTACCGGGTTTTTGAACGAAATGGTTAACCAGTTTTATGCCGGTGTTAGCGGCTCCATCGACGTAAGCACACAGCAGGACAGTTTGTACAGCTATAACAATAGCCTGTTAAGGTTAAACCCATATATAAAATTCCAGGGATCCAGCTATAAGATAGACGCCGGTATCAATATTGTCGACCAGTTTGGTTATAAATCGGCATTTTATATTTTCCCGGCCGCGCGGCTCGAGCTGCAGGTGATCCCCAAATACGTGCGTGTGTTTTTAGAGGCTAAAGGCGATGTGAACCGGTCGTCGCTGCGCGACTTTTCAGCGATAAACCCGTTCCTGGGCCAGAACATAGCGATTACAAACTCTGTCGACCAGTTAGATATCAGCGCCGGGCTAAAGGGAACGCTGGCGCCCGGCCTTGGATTTAAGGCGATGGTGTTCCGCAACAGTGTGAAAGACATGCCGCTGTTTGTAAGCGATTTCAATTTTGCGCAGGGGTACAACCGCTTCAAAGTGATCTATGATAACGGCAGGTCGCGCATTAACGGATTTACCGGCGAACTTGACTTGAAGGCATCAGAAGACCTCGACCTTTTTGGCCGCATTGAATTTAAGGATTACCAGATGGCTACCATTGCCCAGCCGTGGAACCTGCCAAAATTTAAGCTTACCGCCGGAACCACCATTCACGTTAGCAACCTGGTTGATATTACGGGTTCGCTGCTTATACGCGGAAATACCATGGACCCCTATCTGACCAAAGCAAACACACCAACATCGATAAATTCCTTTGCCGATCTGAGCGGCGGCGTTCAGTACAAGGCGACCAGCAGGTTTATGGTATTTGTACAGGTGAATAACTTATTGAACGGCACAAACCAAACCTGGCTGTATTATCCGGAATACGGATTTAATATATTTGGCGGCGTTGGCTTTAGTTTTTAGATTTTATAATAAAGTGTACTTTTAGCGGATGAATTTAGCCGACTATGTAAGCGAACTGCTGGCCCAGCGTAATGAAGTAAGCGTTCCGGGCCTCGGCTATTTCGAAAAGGTGCGTATCAGCGGCTATTACAACGAAAGCGAAGCAAAATTTTATCCACCCTGTCACCAGGTTAAATTTAAACCCGAAACGAGCGATGACGATACATTTGCCGAATATATCGCCCGCGAAAAAAACATATCGCTGGCTTCGTCAAAATATTTCATCGAAAAATTCATCAGCAAACTGAAGGAAGATGCAGCAGAGGAAACTTTTCCGTTTTCCGGCCTGGGCTCGGTTCGTATGGAGCACGATCAGCTGATCTTTATACCTAACGACAAAATAAGCGGCGATCCCTTATTTTATGGTTATGCGCCGGTTGGCATTAATAAGCTCGCGCCGGTTTCTGCCCCTGAGCCGGTAAGCCCGGTTTTTAATACATCCGCGCCACCGGCTGATATGCCTCAAGTTGAGGAAAGTGACGTGGAGCAGCATTATATTGAGGAAGAAGAGGAAATAAAAAAGACCTTCAATGTATGGACGCTTTTAATGGGTTTAGTAGTCGTGGCTGCGATTGCGGTATTCGCCGCTTACAAATATGATCCATCCATCTTCGACCGGTTCAACGGCCCGCCGCCTAAGGTTAAAGCCGCCGCCGCACCGGTTGCCGGTTCCGTTAAGCCAAAGGATAGCGTTAAAAATGTCCGGACTGCGGATAGCGCCGCCAACAAAACAACCGCTGCGACTACCGCCTTCGTACCCGACACGACCAGCTATGATACGCTTTCGCAGCTTCATTACGTTATAAGGGTTGATGTCTTTGACAGGAAAAAGGCGGCGGACGAAAACGTGAATCATTACAAGTCGCTCGGCCTTGATGCCAAGTTATTGCCCCGTATGCCTCGCCATAAACGTTATAAGGTTATTGTCGGTCGGTATACAACACTAAACGCTGCTGAGCAGGCGAGGCTGGAGATGGTTAATGCAAAAAAAATTAGAAGAGACGCAAAAATTATAACAATAAACCCTAAGAAATGACACTATTATTTTTACAGGTGGCCGATACGGCGCATAAATTATTAGATACGGCCAATCACGCCCAGCTGGCCCCCATCCCTACCCAGGAGCTGCGTTTTGGCGATTTGCTGATCAAAGGCGGGGTGGTGATGATACCGATAGGGATTTTGGCGGTGCTGGGCCTGGTGATATTTTTCGAACGCTATTTTACCATCCGCAAGGCTTCGCAAAACGAATCGAATTTAATGATCCAGGTGCGGTCAAGCATCATGACCGGCAACCTCGAATCGGCAAAAGCGATATGCCGCAACAGCAATACCCCGCTTGGCCGCATGCTGCAAAAAGGATTGCTGAGAATTGGCCGGCCCATTAAAGATATTGAAGGCGCTATTGAAAATGTGGGTAAGCTGGAAGTGGCCAAGCTTGAAAAAAACATCAGCATTTTGGGTATTGTTGCAGGTATTGCGCCGATGTTCGGGTTTTTGGGAACCATAGCCGGGGTAATTAAGATTTTTTACGATATATCAAAAACCGACAACATCAGTATGGGTGTTATATCCGGGGGCTTATATGTGAAAATGGTTACTTCGGCGGCAGGTTTGTTTGTCGGCATTATTGCTTATGTTGGATATCATATTTTAAATATGATGGTAGATAAGATCATATTAAGACTTGAAACCGATGCTATTGAATTTATCGACCTTTTAGAGGAACCAAGCAAATGAACCTAAGAAAAAGACAACGGGGAGTTTCGGCGGAGGTACATACCTCCGCGATGAACGACATTATGTTTTTCCTGCTTTTGTTTTTCCTGATCGCCTCTACGGTAACCAATCCCAACGTGATAAAATTATTGTTGCCCAAGTCGTCGTCCGGAAAATCGGTGTCCAAGAAAACCATTGTCGTTTCGGTCACAAAAGACTTAAAGTACTATGTCGACCGTCAGCAGGTAGCCATCGCCGATCTGCCGGCTAAGCTGGCAAGCTATAAGCCGCTGGCAACAAACCTGACGATTGTTTTGTATGTTGATAAAACGGTAGCCATACAGGATGTGGTGCAGATTATGGATATATCGCAAAAACTGAATATTAAGCTGGTGCTGGCTACGGAGCCCAAATAGAGTTGGCAGTTTTCAGTTAGCAGTTATCAGTGCCAATTTGAAACTGGTACTAAAAATGACTGCAACCTGCAAACCGGCAACTGCAAACTGAACAATGACCTACGAAGAAGAAAATAATTATCCTAAAGCATTTTTAGCTACTGCCATCATCATGGCAGTGCTGATCGCTTTATGTTATTTTATTGTGTTTATAACGCCGCCGCCGCAGGATGAGGGCGCGGGCGGCATATTGGTAAATTATGGCACGACCGAGGAAGGGATGGGAAAAGATATAACCAGCACCGACGAGCCATCCGTATCGCCAAAAGCCAATCATACACAGCCAACAAAAGTAACCCGCGATCAGCCGACAGAGCAGCCGACAAAAACGGCTACAAGCAATCAAAAAGTGGTTACCCAAAATGCGGAAGACGCGCCCGAGGTTGCGGCAAACGCCAAAAAATCGAGCGCGGCGGTAGCAACCCAACCGGCAAAACCAATAAAAAAACAAGTGGTGAACACCGCCGCGTTATATAAAGGCCCTTCCAAAACAGGATCAGGTCGGGGGGATGGAACTACAACTACACCCGGCAACCAAGGCAGCAAACAAGGCTCAACCCTAAGCGATAATTATGGCCCCGGCGGTTCGGGCGGCGGCTTGAAAGGCATGCCGGCCTGGAGCTTTGTGAGTCCGCTGAATGTTACAAATACCAACCGCATACCGGGTGTCGTAGTTATTGACATAACGGTCGACCCCAACGGAAATGTGATAGAGGCGCATTACGACCGTAAAAAAACCCGGATGGCCGACCTCGGCCTGATCCAGAAATGCGAAAATGTGGTTCGCAACTCAAAGCTTACCTCCTCGGCCCCGGCATCGGGCAACTCAAAGGGACAGGTAAATTTCATCTTTAACGTTGATTGATCTTTTGTCGATAGACCATGGTCGATGGTTTTATTTGCTCCTAACAAAAAGATTGAACTAAATTTGCCATCGTCTATGGACTATGGACTATGGACTATGGACTATGGACTATCCCGAAACCATCCGATACCTGTACAGCCAGCTTCCGCTTTTTACCCGGGATGGGCCCTCGGCTTATAAGGCCGATCTGACCAATACTATCGAGTTGTGTCGGCGACTGGCGAATCCGCAGGACAAATTTAAAAGCGTTCATGTCGCGGGTACCAATGGAAAAGGATCCACCTCACACATGCTGGCGGCTATATTACAGGTGGCGGGCTATAAAACAGGTCTGTATACATCGCCGCATTTGAAAGATTTCAGGGAGCGCATCCGCATCAATGGCCAAATGATATCAAAACGGGAAGTAATCGATTTTGTAACCGCTCACAGGCACGATTTTAATGAGATAAAACCATCCTTCTTTGAGATGACCGTGGCCCTGGCATTCGATATTTTCTCGAGAGAAAAAGTTGACATAGCCATTATCGAGGTGGGACTTGGCGGCCGGCTGGATTCAACCAACATTATCACCCCACTGCTTTCAGTTATTACCAACATCGGGTGGGACCACATGAATATGCTCGGCAATACGCTGCAGCTGATAGCCGGCGAAAAGGCCGGCATCATCAAGCCCGGGGTCCCCATAATTATTGGCGAATATCAACCTGAAGTAGCGGATATATTTATCGATAAGGCTAGTCACGAAACAACCACGCTGACATTTGCTTCGGAATTGTTTGAGGTGGGGAGTCAGAGGTCGGAGATTAGAGATCAGAGATCAGAGGTTGGAGGTGAGAGATCAGAGGTTAGAGATCAGAGATTAGGGCTGCATGCCAAAGAGTTTTTGGAGATACATATAACGCCAACTCAAGACTCAAGACTTAAGACTATAGACTTAAGACTCGACCTCCCCGGCGTTTATCAGCTTAAGAATGTCAAAACTGTCCTTGCGGCTGTGAACGAGCTGCGCAGGCAGGGTTTTATTATAACGGATGAGCATATAAAAACAGCCCTCCGCCAGGTAAAAACATTGACCGGGCTGCACGGGCGATGGGAAACACTGAATAAAAACCCGTTAACCATTTGCGATACGGGCCATAATCCCGAAGGGATACGCGAGGTTTTAAAAAACATATCGGCCGTGCCTTACACGCAATTGCATTTTGTAATGGGTGTGGTAAACGACAAAGACATCAGCCAAATTTTGTCCATGCTGCCAAAGGAAGCCGTATACTATTTTTGTAGACCTGACATACCGCGCGGGCTGGAAGCAGAAAGCCTAAAGCAGAAGGCAGAGAGCGCCGGGCTGGACGGTGATGTTTATCCTTCAGTTAAAGCAGCGCTGGAATCAGCTCAAAACAAAGCCGGGGAAAATGACCTGGTGTTTATTGGCGGAAGTACCTTCGTTGTGGCCGAGGTTGTTTAGCAATGAGCATCCTGCTTGCGGGCCCTCTTTAATTTTATCAACCCGACAATTTCCATTCCCAAACCAACCCCTGCCAGTAATCCATGAAAAAAATCCGGGATCGGGATATAGTGTTTTAGCATCATCGGCACGGTTACCAGTAATAAGCCGATAGCGAGCCATAATCTTTCAGGACGGGGTTGTTTTTTAATGTTCATGTAGTGAAAGTAGTCGTTGCGAGTAAAATTACGGGGCAGACGCATTAAAATCATTGTGATAATTGCTGCTTCAAAACCAACCTAAATTAAGGAGGCTCCGCTGGAGCCCAGCTCAATTGTTATTTTTTTCTATAAACAGGTGGCTCCGCTGGAGCCTGGTCACCGTATTGTTCAAAAAATTTCGACTCCATTAGGAGTCGCGTGTTTATAGAAAACATAATCCTGCGCATTTTGGCTCCATCGGAGCCTCCTCTCACCAACTATCTAATCCAAACCCTCACTAAACTATTTTAATGTGTCTGCCCTGACTAAAATTAAAAAATATCTGCATTCATTTTATTTTAATATTACTTTTATCAGCTTAAGACATCAATCATGACTTACCTACCCTCTCCCGAAAGATATAAAAATATGCAGTACCGCCGCTGCGGTAAAAGCGGCATTAAGCTGCCGGCCATTTCCCTGGGCTTATGGCATAATTTCGGCGGCGTTGATGTTGCCGAAAATTTTAAAAAGATATTGTACCTTGCCTTCGACAGCGGCATTACACACTTCGACCTGGCCAATAATTACGGGCCGCCGCCGGGCTCGGCCGAGGAAAACTTTGGGCGTATTTTGAAAGACGATTTCCGCGGTTATCGCGACGAGATGATCATCTCGAGTAAAGCCGGTTATACCATGTGGGACGGTCCTTATGGCGACTGGGGCTCCAAAAAATACCTGGTATCCAGTCTCGATCAAAGCCTGCAGCGCATGAGGCTTGACTATGTTGATATATTTTATCACCATCGTCCCGACCCCGAAACCCCGTTGGAAGAAACCATGGGCGCGCTGGACCTAATCGTGCGGCAAGGCAAGGCTTTATACGCAGGGATATCCAACTATCCCGCTGAAGAAGCCGACAAAGCGATACAGATATTAAAAAAATTGGGCACACCTTGCCTTATTCACCAGCCCAAATATTCGATGTTTGAGCGTTGGGCAGAGAGCGGCCTGCTCGATGTATTAGAAAAGGATGGCGTTGGCTGCATTCCGTTCTCACCATTGGCGCAGGGGTTGCTGACCAATAAATATCTTAACGGTATTCCCGAAGATTCCAGGGCCGCAAAACCGACCGGCTTTTTACAAACCGACCAGGTTACCGAAGAACGGGTAAATCAGGTTAGGAAATTAAATGACATTGCCTTACAGCGCGGACAAACGCTTGCCCAAATGGCGCTTGCATGGCTATTGAAGGACGAGCGCATCACATCCGTGCTGATCGGTGCCAGCCGCCCCGAACAGCTGGCCGATTCGCTGAAATGTTTGGATAACATTGTGTTTTCGGGTGAGGAATTAAATAAAATTGAAGAAATACTGTAGAGACGCAACATTTTGCGTCTCCTGCGAAGATTGAATAACCTTTACGAGACGCAACATTTTACGTCTCCCGCGAAGACTGAATAACCTTTTTTGAGACGCAACATTTTGCGTCTCCTGCGAAGACTGAATAACCTTTTTTGAGACGCAACATTTTGCGTCTCTACATGTAATATGGGCAACATCAACTGGGGAATCATCGGCTGCGGCAATGTGACCGAGAAAAAAAGCGGCCCCGCTTATAGCAAAATACCGGGCAGTAAACTAGTTGCGGTAATGCGGCGCGACGCGGCCAAAGCAGCGGATTATGCCAAAAGGCACGGCGTGGGTAAATGGTATAGCGATGCAAACGAGTTGATGGCCGACCCCGAGATCAATGCCGTTTCTATAGCCACGCCGCCGGCTTTTCATCTCGGCTATGCCATAGGCGCTTTAAAAAAGGGATTAAACGTTTACGTTGAGAAGCCTGTAACCCGCAACGCCGGCGAAGCCCGTAAAATGGCGGATGCGGTTAAACGATCAAACGCGAAGCTTACCGTTGCGCACTACCGGCGGGCGCTGCCAATGTTTTTAAAGGTAAAGGAACTGCTGGCGAACAACGCCATAGGCGATATACGAACCGTACAAATAAGAATGTGGAAGACTTCCGAACCCGATCTCATCGCCAATTCCGAAACCAACTGGCGCGTGGATCCAGCGCTCTCCGGCGGCGGGTACTTTCATGACCTGGCACCGCACCAGCTCGACCTGATGCTATTTTATTTTGGTGAGCCCGAGCGGTATCATGGGTTTTCGTTAAATCAGTCGGGAGTAACGCCGGCAGATGACCATGTATGCGGCGAAATAGTGTTTAAGAATAAAGTGGTGGTGAACGGGTCGTGGTGCTTTAACGTCGCGGAAAGCGACGTAACCGACACCTGCGAGATCATTGGCACAAAAGGAAAGATCACGTTCCCCTTTTTTGGCACCTTTATCCATATAAAAAACCAAACCGGCGAACAAACCCTGAATTTTACGCACCCCGGGCATATACAGCAGCCGATGATCACCAAAATTGTCGCTTATTTTAACGATGAGGCCCCAAACCCATGCCCGATAGAGGAAGCGGTAACCTTAATGGATATTATGGATGCGTTTACCAGCAAATGAGATCAAACAGTTGACCCAGGTTTGAGTCATACAAAGTCACATTTAAACTTTTTTATCTGTTGCATATAACCTGCTGACATAGGGCTGTCACTACCGCTTGTTTTCTTTGTATCAACAAAAAACAAGTTGTTACCAACCGTCCTGTCTGGGCGCAGGCAGAAAATCGAAACAAAAAACATTATTTTTATCACCTTATAATCCTAAAACCATGGATAGCTTATCACCCAACCTGTTCGTAAAAAACATGAACGAAACTATTGATTTTTACAGATCCATAGGTTTCCAAACCATTATGTCTGTGCCGCCAGCCGGCGATAATTTCGATTGGGCCATGATGGCGAACGGCGAAGTTATTTTTATGTTTCAAACCTTTGCGAGTCTCGGCGACGAGCTTCCGGCAATCAGCCGGCAAAACGGCGGCTCGCTGCTGTTTTATATTAAGCTGAAAAATATCCGCAATTTTTTTGAGCAGGTAAAAGATAGGGTCACGGTACTTAAAGGCATTGAAAAAACATTTTACGGCGCGACCGAGTTTTCTATACTCGACAATAATAACTATGTGTTAACCTTTGCCGAAGACGAAGAATGATCGGATTTACCCGGATCAATCATATCCATATTTGTGTGGCCAAACATAGGTTGGAAGAAGCGCGTTTATTTTATACCGATGTGATGGGCCTCCGGCAAATTCACCGGCCCGAAGTGTTTCCCGAACCGGGCCATTGGTTCGCTGTCGGCGATATAGAGCTGCACATCGGCGTGGAGGACCCTCACCCGCTAACCATCAGGCATTCTGCGTTTGAGGTTGCTGATTTAGATGCCGCGCGCGCCCAGTTGGAAAAACATGGCATAACGATCAATGAGGAACCTGTAATTCCCGGCCGTATCCGTTTTTCGTTTCTCGATCCTTTCGGAAACCGGATGGAACTGCTGCAATGTTTGTAAATGTGCGATCTTGTGTCTTTATAAATGAATAACTACCGGTTGGCCATGTGTTTCTTTTACTGATTTGGCCATCCGCTTAATAAACAAATAATTGGCTGTACCGCCGATAACCGCACCCACAATGGGCACCATTCTTTCGGCCGTACGGGTGCCTAAAAGCAGTAATAATTTTTCGGCAATGCCCTCCATTATGGTTTTGGTAAGGGTAACGCCCGCATCCACTTTAAGCGAGGTGGCAATCAGCGACATGAATTCATTAAATCCAATTTGATAACTGCCCCGGTTAACATACATAATAGCCATGGTCACCCTGAATTGCTGGGTAATTAGGTTTACGAAATCCAGCGGAACGCCTATTACCATCGTGAGCAGCCCGCCGCTGCCCGATAACACGCCCGAGCCCGCGGCCAGGTAGGCACATTGGTCGATAAATTTATCGAGGCCCATTTTATCCACACCCTTTTTAATGTGCAGCTGATCGATGTGGTCAAATATTTGTTTAAACCCATCCTGTGCCAGTTTCTGTGCCTGGTTTTTTATTCCTTTACTAAGTTTCTTAAATTTTATGGGTTTCATATTACCGGATAAATGAATGCTCCTAAAGAGTATTGCCATTCCCGTGCCAGTTTTAAAAACCGGTAAAAAGGTCAGTTATAGCGCTTACAATAGTTAAACCCATTTTGTAAATTCGCGGTTCAATAAGCAGGTAGTTTGAAAAATAGTATTCTCATAGTCGACGATATTCACCCGGTATTTACAGAGCGTGCCGAAGCGATGGGTTATCATTGCGATTACCGCCCGCTGATAACCCCCGGGCAAGCCCTGGAGATCATCGGTGGGTACGCAGGTTTGGTAATGCGCTCAAAATTTAAACTGAACCGCGAATATATCGATGCCGGTAAAAACCTGCGGTTCGTTTGCCGCGCCGGCGCCGGCATGGACAATATCGATGAAAAGTATGCCATCCAAAAAGGAATAACATTGATCAACGCACCGCAGGGCAATGCCGATGCCGTGGGGGAGCACGCTGTGGGCATGCTGCTTTCGCTGATGAATAATTTTAACAATGCCGATATGCAGGTGCGTTCGGGCACCTGGGACCGGGAAGCCAATCGCGGTTACGAGTTAAAAGGAAAAACTGTCGGTATCATAGGCTATGGTTTTATGGGCCATAGCTTTGCCCGCAAACTTTCGGGGTTCGGAGTAAATGTTATCGCTTACGATAAATATAAAACCGGGTTTACCGATCAGTATGCCCGCGAAGCAAGCATGGAGGAGATTGTAAAATACAGCGACGTTTTAAGCCTGCATATTCCTTTAACGGCCGAAACGATGGGTTTGGTGAACGAAGAGTATTTGTTACACTTTAAAAAACCCATATTCCTGATCAACACCTCGCGCGGCCAGGCGGTAAAAACAAGCGCGGTTTTAAAGGCTATTCAGCAGGGCCGGATCTTAGGCGCCGGGCTCGACGTGCTGGAGACGGAAAAATTTCCGGCTTTGGCCGATCAGGAATGGTTCGATGAATTGCGCCGCTCAAAAAAGGTCATATTAACGCCGCATATAGCCGGGTGGACCTTCGAATCGTACCGTAAAATAAGCGAAGTAATGGCCGGGAAGTTGGAAGTCTTGAGTCTTGAGTCTTAAGTCAATAGTCCTTTTTTGACTTCAGACTAAAACCATATTATCGATCAGCCTGGTTTTGCCAACCCGCGCCGCCACCAGCGCTACTATTTTCCTGTCATTTTCTTTGGCGGGATTAAGCGTATCGCCGTTTGCGATCTCAAAATATTCAAGCTCGACCCCGGATTCGTGACCGATCATTAATTGAGCGTCCTTTTTTAACCGGGGAATATGGGTCGCGTCAAAATTATCCTTAAGCCAATTAAGTGTTTTAGACAGTACCAGGGCATGCAGGCGCTCATCGGGAGTTAAATGGACATTCCTGGAGCTCATCGCCAGCCCGTCTGCTTCACGTTTTATCGGGCACATCACCAGCTTAACAGGCAGTTGCAGCATCTCAACCATCTTACTGATGATCAAAAACTGCTGGTAGTCTTTTTGCCCGAAAAAGGCGGTATCCGGTTTAACCAGCCTGAACAATATCGAAACAACCTGTGTAACACCCTGGTAATGCCCCGGCCTGAATTCCCCTTCCAGCAAATGCTCCATCTGGCCTAAAGGCAAATGCCATTGTTCATGCGTATCATAAATTTCATTTACGCCGGGGTTGAATAGAACATCGCAGTTTACAGCTTCCAGCATTTTAATATCAGCCTCTATCGTCCGCGGGTATTTTTCCAGGTCTGCCGGGTCGTTAAATTGGGTTGGGTTAACAAAAATGGTGCAAACAACAATGTCGTTACCTGATTGAGCTTCCTTTATTAACGAAAGGTGGCCCTCGTGCAGCGCGCCCATGGTGGGCACCAGGCCGACCGTTTTATTTAAGCTCCGAATTTGTAGTAAATACTGCTGCAGGGCTTTCCTGGTGGTAAAAATCTCCATTTAAATGAACCTGTTTCCTGGTGTGATTCGGCCACAGGATTACACCAACCCCGTTGCCAAAGTGGGCAAAGGTGGGGATTAGCTTAATATTTACCAAAAGTTACTTGCATAAATGGTTGCCAGTTCATATAATAATGCTTATATTTGCACACTCAAATTTTTTTGACTTTCTTATAATTTAATACAGATATAGTGATGGGTAAATCTAAGCTCTTGTTTATAACTCACGAAATGTCGCCGTTCCTTGAACTCTCAAAAATTTCTGAAATTACACGCCAGCTCCCGCAGGCCATGCAGGAAAAAGGTTACGAAATACGTATCCTGATGCCGCGTTTTGGAAATATCAACGAGCGCAGGAACCGCCTGCATGAAGTGATCCGTTTATCGGGAATGAATATCATCATTAATGATAACGACAATCCGCTGATCATTAAGGTTGCCTCTATCCCTGCCGCGCGTATGCAGGTTTATTTTTTAGATAACGAAGAATATTTCCAGCGAAAATATGTTTTTGGCGATAAGGACGGTAAATTCTACGCTGATAACGACGAACGAATGATCTTCTTTTGTAAAGGCGCGCTCGAAACGGTTAAAAAATTAGGCTGGGCGCCGGATGTTATTCACTGTCACGGCTGGATGAGCGCGCTGGTGCCTGCTTATCTGAAAACAACGTATAAAGACGACCCGACGTTTAAAAATTCGAAAGTAGTTTATTCTATTTATGAAAATGATTTTACGGACAAGATGGGGCCTGATTTCGCCCAAAAAGCGGTGATGGGCGCAATGACAGAAAAGCACACCAACGTTTACAAGCCCGGGAGCAATTCCGCATTATATGCCGGCGCCGTGAAGTACAGCGACGGGATAATTTTGGGCAGCGAAGGCATTGACGAGGAAGTGTTAAATAATGTTAAAAACAGCAATAAATCCGTTTTAGAATTTGATTCCACTTCAGATTTCGAAAATTATTACAATTTTTACGACGAAATTGTCAATGAAGAATTGGCACATGTTGTATAAGCTTTGAGATCATCATATATGAAATTTTTCCGGTTAGACTTATTAACCCTGTTAATAAGTCTTTTTATTTTGAATAGTTGTAAAAATCAGAATGCGGTTGGATTGGCGGGAAGTACAACCGGGCAATTAAGCGGAACCCTTGTAGATACCTCCACCATATATACCAATACCGTTTTAGATGACTCAGTGGCAACGTCGGTAAGTGCCGGGTCAGGTACTACAAAAAGCCCGCTTGGGTTTTTCAACGACCCGATTTTTGGCTTAACCGAATCCGGTTTAGCGACAGACATTGGTTTACCTGTATCGTATTCGCCGCCAAGCGGTACTGTGGTTATCGATTCGGCGCTGCTCGTTTTGCATTATGCCGACGGTTTTTACGGCGATTCGGTGGCGTCAAATTATAAATTAAACGTATATCAGCTAGGCGAACGTTTTTATTCGGGCACTACGTATTACAACGACAAGCAATGGAAATACGATCCGAACAATTTGCTTGGATCCCTCACCTTTAAGGCACGTACGCACGACTCCGTTAAAATTTATAATATTATAACCGGCAAGCCAGACACCTTAATAAAGGCGGCGCCGCAGATCCGGGTACCCATCAACAAAAATTTTGTAAGCAGCATTTTGTTTAATGCAAGCAGCACCACGCTTGGATCCCAAACAATTTACCAAAATTTAATAAAGGGGATGTACCTTACGCTCGACAAAACGCAAACCACAGGCGCGGGCGGTATCTTCATGATCAAATCAGATACGTTAACGGTCTATTACCGCAATATAAACGGCTCGACCATCGATACCTTGTCTACAAAAATACCGGTTTCCAATTTTGCGGCCCAGATAAAACACACACCTTCGGCGGCCGTGCAAACGGAGCTTAATAACACCTCATCTTCGCGGCCGGTAATCTATTTACAGGGTCTCGCCGGGTTAAGGGCAAAGATCAGCTTCCCGGGCTTATTGTTAAACTTGAGGAACAGCTTACTAAGTAAAGACAGCGACATCGTTATAAACCGCGCCGAGGTAGTGGTTACGCCCCAGCCCGGTACGGATATTCCTTACAAGCCGTCGCCGAAATTAACCATGTACCGCCTGGATATAGCACATCAGCGTAGTTATGTCGAGGATGCTAACACAGCCGGCGATGCGCGGTCATTTGGCGTGGGCGTATTTGGAGGGTTTTATATCCCGACAAAAAAGCAATATCACTTCGTGGTAACTGCTTACCTGCAGGACCTGCTTCAAAACAGGACGATCGACTACGGCACATATATATCGCCTGCGGATACGACCAATAAAAGCACTGTTGATATATTGTCGTCACAGATCGTTGCCGCTACCGCGCGTACGGTGGCTGGCGGCGGCGCTGATAAAACCTCGCCATATCGCATCAAGCTGAATATTATTTATACCAGGGTACGTAAATAGAAGAGAGATCAATGGTCAGAGATCAGCGATTGTAGGGCAGTACTAAGATCGTTCGGCTAAATCCTATCACTAATCACCAATCTCTAGCCTCTAATCACAACTATATGTAACAATTTACATAATTAACTTACTTTTGCCGTAAATACATTTATCATCATCTATGTGCGGAATTGTTGGTTACATCGGTTTTAGGGAAGCTTATCCCATTATTATTAAAGGACTTCACCGTTTAGAATACCGGGGATACGACAGCGCCGGTGTGGCCTTGCTCGATAAAGAGCTTAAAGTTTATAAAAAAGCCGGCAAGGTGGCCGACCTGGAAAATTTTGTTAAAGAAGTTAACCTTGAAGGCACCGTCGGTATGGGACATACGCGCTGGGCTACGCATGGAGCGCCAAGCGACCGAAATTCGCACCCCCACTCATCAGGCGACCGTAAGCTGACCATCATTCACAATGGTATCATTGAAAATTATGGCGTTATCAAGGAAACGCTTGTAAACAAGGGTCATATTTTTAAAAGCGATACCGATACCGAGGTGTTGATACACCTTGTAGAAGACATTCAAAACGAAACCGGCCTGGATATTCGCGAAGCCGTTCGGGTTGCGCTCAACAAGGTGATCGGCGCCTACGCTATCGTCATCATGAGCGCCGATGAGCCCGATCTTTTAATTGCCGCCCGAAAGGGAAGCCCCATGGTTATCGGCGTAGGCAAGGGAGAGTATTTCATAGCCTCAGATGCGACGCCGATCGTGGAGTACACTAAAAATGTGATCTATCTTAACGATAACGAGATCGCCTACGTGCGTCGGGAGGACCTGCTGATAAAAAATATCGATAATACCGTACAAACACCCTATATCCAGCAGCTCGACCTGCAGCTGGAAATGCTGGAAAAAGGCGGTTACGACCACTTTATGCTTAAGGAGATATACGAGCAGCCCCGCTCCATCCGCGACTGCATGCGGGGGCGTATATATCCCGGCGAAGGCAAGGTTCAATTGGGCGGGATCAAAGAATATGCGGAGAAACTGAAAAACATCGATAGGATCATCATCGTGGCGTGCGGTACCTCGTGGCATGCGGGGTTGGTTGGCGAGTACCTGATCGAGGAATATGCACGCGTTCCGGTAGAAGTGGAGTATGCGTCTGAATTCAGGTACCGAAACCCTATCATCACCGAAAAGGACCTGGTGATCGCTATTTCGCAATCGGGCGAAACAGCGGATACGATGGCCGCCATCGAGCTTGCAAAAGAAAAAGGCGCCACCATTTTTGGTATCTGCAACGTGGTGGGGGCGTCAATTCCCCGCACTACACATGCCGGGGTATATACCCACGCCGGCCCGGAAATTGGCGTAGCTTCCACAAAAGCATTTACCGCCCAGGTAACCGTTTTAACCCTGATGGCTTTTTATATTGCCCAGCAGCGTGGCGCCATGACCCAAAGCCGGCTGGTTGAACACCTCACCGGCTTGAACGAGATACCCGGGTTGGTTGAACAGGCATTAACATCCAATGATCATATCAAAAAGATCGCTGCTAAATTTAAAGATTCGAGCAATTGCCTGTTTTTGGGCCGGGGCAGCTCATTCCCGGTGGCTTTGGAAGGCGCTTTAAAACTTAAAGAGATATCTTATATCCATGCGGAAGGCTATCCCGCGGCCGAAATGAAGCACGGCCCTATAGCGCTGATCGACGACGATATGCCGGTGGTATTTATTGCGACAAAAGATTCGTCGTACGAAAAGGTGATCAGTAATATACAGGAAGTAAAAGCCCGTAATGGCCACGTTATTGCCATTGTTACCGAAGGGGATACCGAAGTGAAGGGTATGGCCGATTATGTGATCGAGATACCGCAAAGTGATGAAGCCTTTGTCCCTTTACTGGCTACCATCCCGCTTCAGTTGCTCGCTTACCATATCGCTGTGATGCGCAATTGCAACGTCGATCAGCCGCGAAATTTGGCTAAGTCGGTGACGGTTGAGTAGTGAGCGGTCAATGGTGAGTGTGAGTAGCTAACATAAAAGTGAATTCGCCGTTGTGAAAACCCGCGAAAAAATGTTGTAAAAAATGCTAACTCATCACGATTTTCCCATTTGAGTACGCAGGTTAAGGCATAAAAATTTACCAATAGAAAAAATCAATAATTTATTGCATTTTAATAGTATATATCTATATCTTTGATTGTGCATGATTCCTGGCTCCGGACTTCTTGACTTCTTGACTCTCGATTTCCTGGTTCTTGGCTCTCGACTCTTACTTTAATCACGATGACTATTACCCAGCTTGAATACCTGGTTGCCGTAGATACATACCGGAGCTTTGTACAGGCAGCCGAAAAGTGCTTCGTAACGCAACCCACGCTCAGCATGCAGGTGCAAAAGCTGGAAGACACGCTCGGCGTTAAGCTTTTCGACCGCAGCAAGCAGCCCGTCGTACCCACCGAGATCGGTATTGACATCATTGCCCAGGCGCGTATTTTACTGGCCGAAGGTGAAAAAATAAAAGAAATTGTGAGCGACCGGGAGCGGGAGCTGTCGGGCGAGTTGAGAGTAGGTATTATTCCTACAGTTGCTCCTTATATTTTACCAAAAATATTGCACGGATTTATTGCCCGGTATCCGCAGGTAAAGCTGATCGTATGGGAACAAACCACCGAGCAGATCATCCAGCAGCTAAAAATGGGCATGATAGACTGCGGCATATTATCTACGCCGCTGCACGAAAGCGGCTTGACCGAGATCCCCGTATTTTACGAGAATTTTGTGGCCTACACCTCGAAAAACAGCAAGCTGTACAAAAAGAAAAACGTTAACCCGGATGATATCGATATCGAGGAGATATGGCTGTTAAACGAGGGCCACTGCATGCGCGAGCAGGTGCTGAATATTTGCCAGCGCCGCAAATCGACCGAGAGTTTTAAACATTTCGAATACAATATGGGGAGCGTTGAAACGCTGAAACGGATGGTGGACCAAAACAACGGCGCTACCATTTTACCTGAACTGGCGCTCAGCGACCTCAGCGATAAGCAACTCGATAAGGTCCGCTATTTTAAATCACCCGAGCCCGCCCGCGAGGTGAGTATTGTTATCCAGCGGAATTTTTTAAAACGCAGAATGATCGAGGCGCTTAAAAATGAGATACTGGAGTTTTTGCCCAAGCGGATGAAGAATAAAAAAAAGAAGGAAGTAATCGATATCTAATTAAGTATCGGGAGTTATATATTATTTATATTCCAAAATGATCTACGATGCATTCCGATATAGTTTAAAGGTTTGGCTAACAAGTGTGATTTTAAGCCCAATATTATATGTACTTGTTGACAGTGTGCTCAATCCAAAATATATAAGTGGTCTATTAGGTATATTTGGATTTATCAGCTATTCTATTCCTTATGGACTAATGCTTTCAATTCCTAGCTGGGGGTTGTTGTGGATATCTTGTATATTTATTAATAAGCGGACTGCAACCGTTCGTTTAAAAAAGATTATTCTTTCTATAATTGGAGCAATATTATCCCTACTGCCGTTTTATCTATTATTCCACCTTGATGACGATAATGCGCACGAAGATGTAATTACGTGGTCTATTTGTTATTCTGTTATTATTATTGCCGGAGTTTGGTTTTATAAACTTAGTCTAAATCATAATCGGGACAAATCGATTGTTAAAGAGTAGGGAACATAGGACTATAACTATCGTCAGTACACGGAAATATTGCAAAAACAGCGTGAAATTAATTCTTAACCACTGGAAACGCCACGATCCGAACCTTGGTAAACCCATAAGGGATCAGCGTAAATTGGCTAACCGTGTCGCTTACTTTGCCCCGGTATTGGCCGTCGCGGTCGGTAACGGGCTGGTTGGCTACTCCGTCGGTTAATTGCCAGTTGGGTATTTGCCTGCCCGTGGCCATAATCTCGATGGGTGCGTGTTGCTGGTTCCATACAAATTTTCCTGCCAGGGGCCTCTCCGTTACCTTTAGGTTTTTTACCGGGTCGGTTATGATTTGCTCTGATAACCCATAGTTCCAGTTCCCGGTTGGGAATACGCTGAAATAATCGCCTTCATGTTTATCATTGCCTTTTACCCAGTTTTCGCCAAGCTTTAAGGCGTAAACCAGCGGTCCCCGTTCTACCGCCCGCGAGTTGCGCCCCCAGTTGGAGGTGCTCACCTGCATTGGCATTTTTAATATCAGCTTATCGCCATTTTGCCAAATGCGGCTTAAGGTTGCCAGTTGTCCCCCTTTGCATGTTTGCGTTGCTTTCCCGTTGACGCTTATCGTCGCGTTAGCGCACCACGACGGTATCCGCAACTGCCATTTAAACTGCACCGGCTTTTTTGTGGCCACCTCAAAACGGATCTCATCGCTAAAAGGATAATCAGTGACTTCGTTAACGCTAACCGGAATATTGGTTTTGCCGACAGTGGTCATTAACTTATTCGGCCCGTATATCAATGATGCCAGGCCGTTATCCTGCGTTTTATACCATAAATGCTGTGCATATTTCGTCCAGCCTTGGTGCATATTGGCCAGGCAGCAGGTATAGCCGCTGCGCATGCCTATTACGTTATTCATCTCGCGGCCAAAAGGGAGCGAGAAATCAAAAACGCCGCGTGCTATCTCTACCTGGTTTGCTACCTGGAAGTATTGTTTATTGTTATAATCGTCGGTGGTTTGCGCAGGAAGCGCATTAAACGCGATACGCTCAAGGGCATCCATATAGTGCGTATCGCCGGTTATACCAATAATATCCTCTAACGAAAACATGGTTTCTACCACTGCGCATAGTTCCGTTCCCTGCGTTGGTAAATTCCCATGCAGATCCTCATCCGCCGAAAATACACCCGTCGGCAGGCCATGCAAGGCCATCAGGTCGCTAAAGCCTGTTTTCAAATCGGCCAGGTAAACCGGATCGTGCGTACGCTGGTAATTTAGCGCCGGGGCCTTTAACCCCATGGCCACATTTACACCATGGCGGCGCATCCAGTTGGTTTCGTTTTGATTGGCCGCCGCGTCGATCACCCAGTTACGCCCTCCAAGCCATTTGCTCCAGGCATAGCATTTTTTATCCAGCAGGCCGGCGAGTTGTAAAAGCTGCGGGTCTTTTGTTTTCTGATACAGCCATTGTGCCACCAAAATATTTTCGCTTCCGCGCGATTCGGCCCAGTCGCTCCATTTATTGATCGGGCATTTGTTCAGCGCTTTTAGCTCATAATGAAAATAACGGGTCATAAACCGAATAACCCGTGCATCGTTTGTAGCTGTATAATATTGCTGCAACGCCTTTAGCATCACCATCTTTGGCCACCAGTCCTCGCCTTTTTCGCAATTCGCCAGCGTGATCACCGCCCCGCTGTCGCGCTCGGCTTTGGTGATCGGGCCAAAATATCCCGACGGCCGCTGGTGATCTATCGTCCAGTTGATATACTTTAAAACCTTTGTCTTTAAGGCGGCATCGTCCAATAAATAAGCCAGCGGCACGGCGCCGTCGAGCCAGTAAGGTGTTTCTTCCCAGCCATCGCCTTTGCCGCCGAGCCAGCCGTTATCGTTTTTTACCTTTCCGTAAACTTCATCTAAATGGCCGGTGGTGCCGTTGCGCATTGTTTCCAGCTGGTCATGGACCCAACCGGTGGGGCGGATCGAGCCCAGGGGAACGTCTTCATATAAGGGTTTAACAAATTCCCGTGTCGGCGGGCCGGGCAATTGATAGGATGTTAAACTTATTATAATAACAAGCGGAACGATTAATTTTTTTAGCATGTTTTATTTGCTGTGGCTGAATTCAACAATTACTGTTTCACCTCAACGGTATTAATAAAATATGTATTGCCGCCGCTTGTTTCGGTGTCCTTAAACGTTAGCTGCAACTTATTATTGACGGTGCCGAGCGTACCGGTGATCGTTTTGTGATTGCTGAGGTAAGTAAGCCTCAAAACGTTTCCGTTCAGGCTCCATGTAGAGCTGGTTTGCGTTACTCCCGGTAATCCGTATACCTGGGCACCTGCTGATTTTAGATGGGTTGCCGTAACAAAGCAACTATCGTTGCCGGTATAAAACTCCGCCGAGGTGGCGTCTTTATAAAAGGTGAGAATGTTGCCCGCCATGCATGGGTATTGAGTTACAGCAGCATTAACACCAACGCCAAAATTTGTCTGATACGAGGATAAGGTCCAGTTACCGATCACATCATAAGTTACCGGTTTCTTATCTTTTTTACAGGCAAAAAATAAAAAACAGACCAGGATGAATGATATTCTTTTTTTGGCCATGGCGCTGGTTTACGGGTACTAATTTAACTATTCATTTGGTATCCCCTACTTTTTATAACCGGTCACATTTAACAAAACAATGCTGGTATGCGGTATGCCGAGCGTTTTGCCGGGCTTTACATCCAGGTAAAGTTTAAGATAACCATCGGTAATACCCTTCATCGCCGTTAATGTTGACTTCAAAAATTCGGGGCTTATCTCCTGGTTCGACTTCCGGAAGATCATATTTCCTTTTCCGTCTATGTAAACCGAATAGAGGTAGCCAAAATCTTCATAAGCTTTATGGATCTCAATATCGTAGGTTGGCAAAAGGTAATCGTCATATACCTTCCCCCCATTCACATCATTATCGGGTGTTACCTCTTTTTTAACGGTCACCAGCCTGCTTCTCGATCTTAGCAGCACAGGTTCCGTACCTGCGAAGGCGCTGTCCAAAACTTTGTTGGCTATCGCCGATTTGGCTTTAATATAGAGTGTATCCTTCCGGCTGGGCGCGCGAAGCTTATTGGTATCTGTATGCAGCGTATTTTTTATATAGTCGTTGGTGTAAAAGGTCATAAAAACATGCACTTTTTCATCGTCGATCACATGGTCCGTTACATGCAGCACCATAAATTGTATGCTGTCTTTTTTAATATATTTTAATTTCAGCCAGGCCCAGGCCACGTTGAAGATCGAGTCGTGATCGAACATCACCGGCGCGTTCAAAAACCTTCCTTTTTTCGGGCTGTAGATATTTACAGAATCGATCGACGGAAACGATATGCGCCATTCGGGCGTAAGCTGGTAACCAACGGGGCTAAAGGACAAGCCGTTGTCAAAGGTCCGTTTTACCTCGGTGTACCTTATCCTCCGTATTTTTTTTATTAAACCTTTGGTATATGCCGCCTCGGCCGCTTTCTTTTCATTTTCCTCTACGATCTTTCTGTAGCCGCGGTTGCATTTGCCGGCAAACAGTAATGTAAACGCGAACAAAACAATTAAACTTCTTAGAAAAGGAAGGCGGGCAGATGGTAAACGCATGTTCAGTAAACGGAAAAATGATGTTTTGGTTGATTAAGTTGATTAGTGAGTAGTTAATAGCGTGCTGCTAACGCCTGCTCCAGGTCTTTAATTAAATAATCCGCATCCTCCAAACCTACATACATCCGTATCAGCTGGTGACGCGGGTTATCCTTGTCGTACGCATCATTAGGCACACCTGCGATCGATGGAATGATCAAGCTTTCGTGCCCGCCCCAGGATACCGCCATCAGGATATGCTTCAGGCTGTTGCAAAAGGTTTCTATCTTTTCAACAGAAGAATTCTTCAGTGTAAAGCTGAACATGCCGCCGCAGCCCTGCATCTGTTGATGTGCCAGCGCAGACTGTTTAAAGTCGGGGCTAAATGGCCAGATCACCGTATCAACAGCTGAGTGTTTTGAAAGCCATTGAGTAATTTTTGTAGCCGTTTCAAAGCTCCGCTGCATTCGTAGCGGCAAGGTACGTAAACCACGGATCAGCAGCCAGGCTGAGTGCGGTGACAGAGCAGGGCCGATATTTAAAAACTCATTATCGAATATTTGGGTGATGAGCGCTTTGCTGCCGGTCACCACGCCTGCCACTACATCGGAATGTCCGCCGATATATTTGGTTGCTGATTGCGCCACCAGGTCGATACCCAGCTTTATAGGCTGCTGGAAAAGCGGGCCGCAATAACTGTTATCGATCATGGTAAGGATGCCTTTTTCTTTTGCTATGCGCGATACCGCCTGCAGGTTCTGCAGATCGTAGCTGAATGTATTGGGGCTTTCCAAATAGATCAGCCTTGTGTTTGGTTGAATAGCGTTTTCGATATTCCGCACGTCCGATCCATCCACGAAAGTGGTCGTGATCCCAAACTTTGGTAAAAAATTATTAAACAGCTTGATCGTCCAGCTGTACGGATTTTCCACTGAAATGATATGATCGCCTTGCTTTACCAGCGCTAATATGGGAACGGTGATAGCTGCAATGCCGCTGCTGAACACCAACGCATCTTCGGCGCCATCCAGCGCGGCTAATTTTTGCCTTAAAATATTTAGGGTGGGATTTTGCCCGCGCGAATACAGTGTAGCTTCAAATTCATCGCCCAAAGCCTTCCGGAAATCACCAACCGTTTTGAATGTAAAATTGCTGGTTTGAATGATAGGCGGCGACACGGCGTTAAAATAGTTTTCCCGCTCCTCGCCCAATTCGTTTAATATGTAGGATAGATCCATGTTACGTCGAAGTATTTTCTGGCTTTGTATTCCGGGTACAAGTATAATAGATAATCAATCCAACCACATAAGCCGCGAGGCAAATTAATGCGGCATAGGGATTTTCCCTGAAGGTGATAAAAATATTAATGGTGACGAACCAATATGAAATGATAAAAATCACGGGGACCAGCGGGAACCATTTAATAGTATAAATGCCCGTGCCGTCAAGGTGCTTGGTCTTCTTGCGCAGCACGAAGATCGCCACCGCCGCCAGCGAGAGACCTATCGTATCAAAAAACATTACGTACTTCAGCATTTCGCTGAACTTGGCCACGAAGAACAGGATGACGATGATGGCGGCTATAAAAAAGCTCATGCCAAATTCCTGCACCTGCGTTTTGGGGTTTACCTTTTTAAATATCGGCGGTAAAATGCCGTCCTCGGCCATGGCATAATATACACGCGGATTTGCCAGCACGTTTACATTGCAATAAGCAAGCACCGAAGCAAATATTAAAATAGACGTGATTTTATAACCCGTAGCTCCAAAAATAACACCGACCATCGTTGCCGCCAGCGCTTTATTTTGCTGCAGGCCGCCTATCCCTAAAGCATGGTAATAGGCGTAATTGATAGAAAGGTATAGAATGATCACCGTTATGATGCCGAAAAAGATACCCTTGGGTATATTGGTTTTGGCGTTAATGATGTCGCCACCAAAATTGATGGTTTGCTGGTAGCCGCCATATGTAAAAAATACCGCTACCAGGCTTAGGCCCAATGCCGTAAATATGTTGCCTGAATGCGGCACAGCAACAACGGTCGTAGGCACATAATCGCTTTTAAACACCGTAGTGCAGATCAATACGATCATGGCCATCTTAAAAATAATGAGTACGCTTTGGGCACGCGCGCTCATCTTTATCCCTAAAAAGTTAATGAAATATAAAATCATAACCGAAGTGATGGTGATGATCTTTGTGCCCAGGTCGCCCTGCAAATTTGGGGGCAATAAAAACGGCTTGATATAGTCGGCCCCGATGAGAGCCACTGCGGCCACCGAAGCAGCATTACTGATCACCAAAACCCAGTTGATCATAAAAGCAAAAGCCGGGTGATAACAATAAGAAAACACTTTATAAAAACCGCCGGTCATGGGATAACGCGCGCCGATCTCCGCGAATGTGAGCGCGCCGCATAACGAAACTAACCCGCCGAATATCCAGGCGCCAAAAAATATCCATGTATTCCCGGCTTTGATCGCCACCTCGCTCGGCGCGGCAAATATCCCCATACCGATAACCAGGCTGATCACGATCATGGTCAGATCGAAGCGGTTAAGTTTCGGTTTAATGCTCATTTATTAACTTAAAATATTAATGTCTTAAATTTTATTTTAATTGATATTTCAATTTTTGTTAACTTACCTTCTGATTTATAAGCCCTTTTTAATTTGATTAAACCGTTACCTGCTCAATAATATGAAAATTATTTTGAAGCAACTGAAGCAATTGTTGATTGCTGCGATGCTTTTGGGTTTTTGTTTACCGGTATTTGCACAGGTAAAACACACGACCACCCGAAAGATAAAGCGTCCTGTGCTCACCCCGCTCCAGGAATTTAACCGCCTTGCTGACCAGGCCAGCGTAACCTTTTCATTTCCCGATGGATTTAAAGAGATCAAGGCGCCTACCAATGAGTATTTTTCTTATGATTACGCAATTGGGCTTCCGGGCAAGGATTTTGAAATATGGTTTCAAATTAAACCCGGAAAAGAGAATTGGTTAAGTTATATACACGCAAAAAACAACCAGCTTGCAAATCCCGATTCCCTTTATGCGGCTGCAGCCGAAGCCCAGGCGATTGCATTTAGCGGCGGCAAAAATTACTTTGTCCGGAATATTCCGCCACAAGTGTGCGCCCGTTATAACGCCGATGTTGGCAAGTCGTACCTGTTAACCCTGCTCGATATGACCGCCACCAAACATTATAAATATGCGCTGTTGATCACGCTTCAAAAAAACCATACCGGGAATATCGTAGCTGTGTGCTTTACCAACGATAAAGGCCCTGAATTCTTTAAAAATATCCGCCTGGCAGGCAATTGCCTCGAATTCAATCAGTAACCTGTAATGTTGATAAGTTAGGATATTGGCGGGATGAGTTCCCTGCTAAAATATTATTTTTGCCCGGAGAGGTTATCTCATCTCAAATAAATCACAAAATTAAATGGATGGAACTGTAGAATATGGTGATGATAGTATTCGGTCGCTGGATTGGAAGGAACATATCCGCCTGCGGCCGGGAATGTATATTGGTAAGCTGGGCGACGGCTCGGCGTATGATGATGGCGTATATGTATTGTTAAAAGAGATCATCGATAACTCTATCGACGAGTTTGTGATGGGCGCGGGTAAAACCATTGAAGTTACCATGAGCGACCATAAAGTGGCCGTGCGCGATTATGGCCGCGGCATACCGCTCGGCAAAGTGATCGATTGCGTATCAAAAATAAACACCGGCGGTAAATACGACAGCAAAGCGTTCCAGAAATCGGTGGGGCTAAACGGCGTCGGAACCAAGGCCGTAAACGCGCTGTCAAATTCGTTCATCGTACAATCATACCGCGACGGGCGCACAAAAATTGCCGAATTTGAAAAGGGCGAGCTGATCCGCGACGAGCCTGAAAAAGAAACCTCGCAGCGCAACGGCACGGCGATAAATTTCGTTCCCGACGACACGATTTTCAGGCATTACCGGTTCATACCGGAATTTGTCGAGAGCATGATATGGAACTACGTGTTCCTCAACTCGTGTCTTACCCTCAATTTTAACGGGCAAAAATTTTTTTCGGAACGCGGGCTTTTCGACCTGCTTACCCGCAACACCGATGCCGACACCGCCCGTTACCCGATCATTCACTTAAAAGGCGAGGATATTGAAATAGCCATGACGCATGGCCAGCAATATGGTGAAGAATACTACTCATTTGTGAATGGGCAGCATACCACGCAGGGCGGCACACACCAGGCGGCTTTCCGCGAAGCGGTGGTAAAAACGATCCGCGAATTTTATAAAAAGGAGTTCGATGCTTCGGATGTGCGGGCGTCGATCGTAGCGGCTATTGCTATTAAAGTACAGGAGCCGGTGTTTGAGTCGCAAACTAAAACCAAGCTGGGTTCGCAAAACATCGGCCCGGAAGGTCCGTCGGTACGCGGCTTTATCAACGACTTTGTAAAAAAGGAACTCGACAATTATCTCCATAAAAATCCGGCGACAGCCGATGCCTTGTTAAAGCGCATTATGCAATCAGAGCGGGAGCGCAAGGATATCGCCGGTATAAAAAAGCTGGCCAACGAGCGCGCAAAAAAGGCCTCGCTGCACAACCGTAAGCTACGCGACTGCAAGGTGCATTTTGACGAACAGCACGAGCGCCACCAGGATACCACGTTGTTTATTACCGAGGGCGATTCGGCCAGCGGATCGATCACCAAATCGCGCGACGTAATGACCCAGGCGGTTTTCAGTTTGAAGGGAAAGCCGCTGAATTGCTTCGGACTCACCAAGAAAGTGGTTTATGAAAACGAAGAATTCAACCTGCTGCAGCACGCGCTGAACATTGAAGATGGGTTGGACGAACTGCGCTACAACAATATCGTCATCGCGACCGATGCCGATGTGGATGGCATGCACATCCGGCTGCTGCTCATGACCTTCTTCCTGCAGTTTTTCCCCGACCTGGTCAAAGCAGGGCATTTATTTATCCTGCAAACACCGCTATTTCGCGTGCGCAATAAAAAAGAAACGATCTATTGCTACAGCGATGAGGAGCGTCGCAATGCCATAGCCAAATTAGGCAACAAGCCGGAAATCACAAGATTCAAAGGTTTGGGAGAGATATCGCCCGATGAATTTGGGTTATTTATTGGTAAGGATATCCGCCTTGACCCTGTTATTTTGAAAGACGCCAACATCCAGGGATTGCTCGAATACTTTATGGGGAAAAACACACCGGCCCGCCAGCTGCATATCGTTAATAACCTGAGGGTGGAGAAAGACGACGAAAGCGTCAATCCGTTAGTCGGCGAAGATATTGACAGCGTGGAGTTGCCGGTGGCGGTGTGAACCGTTCATTTTGTGATTAAATGATTGTGTTGCGCTTGGCCTTGCTATTAACCCGGCTTGGAAGGTATTTTCTTACTTTTAGATCACTTCTTCAAAAACAACAGTATAAAACCAAAAGTAACAGCTACTTGCCCTATCCAAAAAATAAACATCCATTTAATCATATCTGCCCGCGTTTCAGCAATCTTTAACTCAACATTGTTTATATCTTGCTTGAGAAGCGCAATATCTTCCTTTGTAGCTAATGTGTTACTTTGTGTTTTGACCTCATCTTTAATCTTCTCTTCGATATAAACCGTTAAATTTTCAGCAGTTTCCTTCCCTACTTTTTCGGATAGAAGCGTATATAACTGGGTGATACTAATTGAAGCCATAATATTATATAAAGCTAAAGTACTAAAAAGTTAATTTGTTTACCAATGCAATGAAATAATCCTTATTTTGTATCCCCCTTTCTTTGAAGGAATAATGCAATTTAATAATAGCAGGATGAGGCTATGATCAACCACGAAATAAAAATAAACTTTACCGAATACGCGGATATAAAAGAACTGAATAAGGCAGATCACCATCTTTGCCTTGAGGCTGTTAAGGCGATGCAACATTCACACTCGCCGTACTCAAAATTCCGGGTAGGCGCGGCACTGCGTTTGCAAAGCGGTAAAATAATACATGGCAGCAACCAGGAAAACGTTGCCTATCCCTCTGGCCTTTGCGCTGAGCGGGTAGCGCTTTTCCATTGGGGAGCCAATTACCCGGACGATCCTATTGAAGCAATGGCTGTAACGGCAAGCACCGATGAGTTTGAAATAGCCCAGCCGGTAACATCGTGCGGATCCTGCCTGCAGGTAATGGCCGAATATGAAAAAAAGCAGGGTAAGCCGATTGAGATGATCCTGTTTTGCAATAACGGGCCGGTTTGGGTGATGAACGGCGTCGAAAGCTTTCTTCCGTTTTTATTTTTTGAAAACAGGCTTATAAACGATCGGTGAAATCAAAAAAAATCGGTGAAATCACCAACTCAATTACCTAGTTGTTTAATCGCCAAATAAGCCATCAGCCCGGTACTGATCTTAAATGCATCCTCGTCCACATCGAAAGTGGGCGTGTGTACCGATGAGGTGATACCACGGTTTTCGTTGCGTGTGCCGAGCCGGTAAAAGCATGAGTCGGCGGCCTGTGAAAAATAGGCGAAATCTTCGGCGGCCATCCAGAGATCAAGGTCGAGCACGTTTTCCTTGCCCAAATAATCCTCCGCGTGGCTGCGCGCGGACGTCGTTAACTTTTCTTCGTTTACCAAAAACGGGTAACCATGCATAATATTAAAATCACAGCTTCCGCCCATGCTTTCGGCAATGCCTTCGGCCATTTTTTTCATTTTGATGTGGGCATCTTTGCGCCATTGTTCGTCCATCGTGCGGAATGTCCCTTCCAGGTAAACCTCGTTAGGGATAACATTGGTGGCTCCGTTGGCGATCACTTTTCCGAATGACAGCACCGTCGGACTTTTCGGATCGGCGGCCCGGCTTACAAGCGTTTGCAAAGCCGTCAATATATGGGCGGTAATGATCACCGGGTCGATATTTTGCTGCGGCTGCGCGCCATGGCCGCCCTTGCCTTTTACAGTTACGTACAACTCATCGGTAGAGGCCATATACTTGCCAGCACGAAAACCCACCTTGCCTGCATCGATCAGCGGCATTACGTGCTGACCCAATACGGCTTGAGGTTTTGGATTTTCGAGCACGCCCTCTTTGATCATCAGGCTGGCGCCGCCGGGCAACCTTTCCTCCGCCGGCTGAAAGATCAGTTTTATCGTGCCGCCAAACTGGCTTTTCAATTCAGTCAATATTTTAGCCGTGCCCAGCAGCGATGAGGTATGCGCATCGTGCCCGCAGGCATGCATCACGCCCGTATTCCGGGATTTGTAGGGTACGTCATTGGTTTCCGTGATCGGCAGTGCATCCATATCTGCCCGCAGGGCCACTACGTTATCCGATGGCCTTTCTCCCCTGATTAATGCAACCAGGCCATTATCCGCCATTTTTTGGTATTGGAGACCCAGCTCATCTAGCTTGCTTGCGATAAAAGCTGATGTTTGCGCTTCCTGAAACGAAAGCTCGGGGTGCGAATGCAAGTGGCGCCGGTTTGCTACCACTTCCTCAAATATTTTCTGCGATAATTGCTGGATCTGCTCTTTAATCATTGGACGTATCAACTTTTGGCGGATTTATTTTACCGCTGATGATAAACATGGTGCTAAACATTTGGGTAAGGTCGTTGCGTAATTTTTCGGCTTCCAGCCGCGTCCTGAAATCCCCTGCCTGAACTTTAAAGTTCGGCTCGACGTAAGTTATGTAGGTACGCAGATCGGGGTATTCCTCGCGGAATTTTTCCTGGGCCGCATACGCTGCCTGCCTGCTCGATCCGAAAAATATTTGCACGCGGTAGCCATTAACGGTTTCCTCGCCGGTGTTCAGATTGGTGCGATTCAGCGTGGGCCTGCGGGCGATAAGCGTATCGATCAACGGGTCTTTTATTACCTCTACCTTGCCGCGCGTTTGGGCAAATGAGAACAATGGTAAAAACCCACCTATTCCAAAAAGCATACACCTTATAAAGTTGCTTTTACATTTAAAAAAAGACAATGCTTTTTTCATTGTTTTTACATTAAAGAGCGGTGTCATACTGAGCCCGCTGGAGCATGCTGGTGAGCCTACGTTCGCCCCTTCGACAGGCTCGCCCCTTCGACAGGGCTCAGGGTGACACCCCTTTTTCTTTATTGATACATTTTTACCCCTGCCCTACACCATGGCAATTTTTATATTTTTTTCCGCTGCCGCAGGGACAAGGATCGTTTCGCCCGATCTTATTCTCTACCCTAACCGGCATGGTTTTTTGCAGTTCGCGCATATCCTGCATCGCTGCGCCATTGGCCTCGGCAACAAGCTCGGGCTTGGAGGTTCGCATTTTTCTCAGATCGAGTTTTGGCTGCGGCCTTGCTTCCCTGATCTCGTCGGGCTGCTGCTGTACCGGTATGCCTCCCCTGAACAGGAAACTCACCAACTCCTTGTTTACGGTGGCCAGCATCCCTCGGAACAGCTCAAAGGCTTCAAACTTATAAACCAGCAATGGGTCTTTTTGCTCGTAAACCGCGTTCTGTACCGACTGTTTTAACTCGTCCATCTCGCGCAAATGCTCTTTCCAGGCATCATCGATCAGCGAAAGGATAACGTTCTTTTCGAACGATTTAAATACTTCAAGCCCTTTATTTTTTATGGCTGCTTTAAGCGGGACGGAAACCTGCAGCCCATGTATACCGTCGGTAAACGGAACCATGATGTTTTCAACATAATCGCCGCGGGTGTCAAACACCTCTTTTAATACAGGGTAAGCCTGTTTGGCGATGGCCTCCTGCTTGTGTTTATAAAACTCACTAACCGCCTGGAACGACTTGTCTGTCAAGGCGTTGACGGAGATATCGGCAAACTCTTCGTCGGATATCTCAAAGTCTATCGAGAATAACCGGATCATTTCCAAACGGAAACCTTCATGGTTTGCCGATTCTTTATATTCGGTTACCACATCTTCAACAACATCAAAAACCGTATTACTGATATCGACATCCAACCGCTGGCCGAACAGCGCGTTTTTACGTTTGGCATAAATTACCGTACGCTGCGAGTTCATCACGTCATCATATTCCAGCAAACGCTTACGGATGCCAAAGTTATTTTCCTCAACCTTCATCTGCGCGCGTTCGATCGATTTAGAGATCATCGAATGCTGGATCACCTCGCCCTCCTCGATGCCCATGCGCACCATCAGGCCGGATATTCTTTCCGAGCCAAATAAACGCATCAGGTTATCCTCGAGCGAAACAAAGAACTGGGACGAGCCAGGGTCGCCCTGCCTCCCTGCACGGCCGCGAAGCTGGCGGTCAACCCGCCGCGACTCGTGGCGCTCCGTACCCACAATAGCCAAACCGCCCGCATCCTTAACACCCGGGCCCAGCTTGATGTCCGTACCACGACCGGCCATATTGGTCGCGATGGTCACTGTGCTGGTTTTACCCGCTTCGGCTACGATATCGGCTTCCTTTTGGTGCAGCTTGGCATTCAGTACGTTATGCTTAATGCCGCGGAGCTTCAGCATGCGGCTTATCAGTTCCGAAATTTCGACCGACGTGGTACCCACCAATACCGGCCGGCCGGCCTCGGTCAGCTTCACAATTTCGTCGGCAACGGCATTATATTTCTCGCGTACGGTACGGTAAACCAAATCGTGACGGTCATCCCGGCTTACCGTCGTGTTGGTTGGTATCTCAACCACATCCAGCTTATAAATTTCCCAAAACTCACCGGCTTCGGTAACGGCAGTACCCGTCATGCCGCAAAGCTTGTGGTACATACGGAAATAATTTTGAAGGGTGATGGTAGCGAAGGTTTGCGTGGCGTCTTCTACCTTTACGTTTTCCTTCGCCTCGATGGCCTGGTGCAAACCATCCGAATAACGGCGGCCATCCAATACACGGCCGGTTTGCTCGTCCACTATCTTTACCTTCCCGTCGTCCAGGATATATTCGGTATCCTTTTCAAAAAGCGTGTAGGCTTTTAACAACTGGTTTACCGAGTGTATCCGTTCCGACTTGATCGAAAAGTCGCGCATTAGCTCATCCTTGCGGGCAATTTTATCTTCGGCAGGTAAAGCTGATTTTTCAATTTCGGCTATCTCGGTACCTACATCGGGCATTACGAAAAAGTTCGGGTCCTCGCCCGAAGTGGTGATCAGTTCGATACCTTTTTCGGCCAGCTCCACCTGGTTATTCTTTTCATCGATAACAAAAAACAATTCAGCATCCACCTTCGGCATTTCCTTGCTTTGGTCCTGCATGTAAAAGTTTTCGTTTTTCAGCAGCAGCTGCCTGTTTCCGCCTTCGCTCAGGTACTTGATCAGGGCTTTGCTTTTTGGCAGGCCCCTAAAAGCGCGCAGTAAAGCCAGGCCGCCCTCATCGGGGCCGGTTTTGCCTTCGGCAATGAGCTTTTTAGCTTCGTTCAAAACACCGTTCACATAGTTTTTCTGCGCATTTACCAACCGCTCTATACGCGGTTTCAATTCATAAAACTCATGCTCGTCGCCGCGCGGTATCGGCCCCGAAATGATCAGCGGCGTACGGGCGTCGTCAATCAAAACCGAGTCGACCTCGTCCACCATGGCGTAGTGCAGCTTGCGCTGAACCAGTTCTTCGGGGCTACGTGTCATATTGTCACGCAGGTAGTCGAAACCAAACTCATTGTTGGTGCCAAACGTAATATCCGCCAGGTAAGCCGACCGTCGTTCTTCCGAATTCGGCTCGTGTTTATCGATACAATCAACCGATAAGCCGTGGAACTCATATAAAGGGCCCATCCATTCCGAGTCGCGTCGTGCCAGGTAATCATTCACCGTTACGATGTGCACGCCTTGGCCGGCCAGGGCGTTCAGGTAGGCAGGCAGCGTGGCTACCAGCGTTTTACCTTCACCGGTCGCCATTTCGGCAATTTTCCCCTGGTGCAGTACAATACCGCCTATCAGCTGTACATCGTAATGCACCATATCCCAGGTCACTTCGTTACCGGCGGCAAGCCACGTGTTGTGGTGAATGGCTTTCTCGCCTTTTATCAACACGTTTGATTTAGATGCAGCAAGGTCGCGGTCAAACTGGGTTGCGGTTACTTCCAGCGTTTTATTCTCTTTAAAACGACGGGCGGTTTCTTTTACAACCGCAAAAGCCTCGGGAAGTATCCTCATCAAAACCACTTCCAATTCTTTATCCCGGTCCTTCTCCAGCTTATCCAGCTGGGTGTACAGCTCCACCTTTTGGCTTACCTCCATTTCCAGGTCGTTTTCGGTGCTGTCTTTAATAGCCTGTATCTGGCTATTAATTTCGACCAGTTCCGCGGCGATAGTTTCTTTAAAACTTATCGTCCTGGCCCTAAGCTCATCATTGCTTACCTGGTCCAGTTTTTCAAATTCAGTCTTTACCTGTTCAACTAACGGTATTAAACTCTTAACGTCCCGCTCGGATTTGTTCCCAAAAAGCTTACTTATAAAATCTAACATATTATTTTTCTATGATGATGCGGACTCAACAATTGCGCCACGGCAAATATGAGCCATTATGACAGGCAAAGGTACGGTTTTGAGGTGAAAAGGAAAAGGCTTTAAGAGGCGGAAAGCTTAAAGGCGAAAGGTTAAAGGTTTTGCTTGCGCTTCAAATAGGAAGGCAATCATTCTTTTTCATCCGGATCGTCTTGATCAAAATCGTCAAAATCATTGAAATGTTCATCCTCGTCAAAATCGTCAAAAAAATGTTCGTCTTGTTTTTCGTCAAACTTATCATCGTCAAACATCAGCTCTTCCAGCTTTTCCTGTTCGGGCGTGCTGCAATCATAACGTATGCCCCAGTTATCGGGTATGTCGTAGGTTTTATCAAACCCGCGTATCCAATTGCGAAACTCCAGCCTGAACTCGTCGACTTTTTCGCGCATCAGGTCGACATAATCCTCTTCGTTGATCTCCACCATCGAAGCAAATGATATCGCGTTGAACATATCCTGAACCGCCAGTTTTATCAAAACCGCGTTTTGCATCCTAAGGGAGTATAAGCCTCCGCCCTCTGCCCCGGCAATTTTTACCTGGATAAGCATCGCATTGCCAATGATCTCGCCGGCAAGATGCTCCTTCTTATCGTCGTCCTTTAAAGATTCGGCTATAATGTTAGCCAGTTCATATAATTCATCTGCCTTTTTAAATATCGGCAGCTTCCTGTATCGGTCTATCCGTTTTGACATGGTGTAAAGATAATCAGCCCCCTCTATATCTCCCCGGGGCGGAGGAGACTTTTTTTTACCAATTTTTTAGGACGAACACATTTAGTTTGTAACACGTCAAGAATTCGCAGAACGGGTTTACCGTTGACGCGGCTGCGATGCAGCCCAACATGGTTGATACTATTTCTATAAACACGAGGCTCCTCCGGAGCCGATATGCGAAATAGCAGGTGGAAAATCCAACCCCAGCGGGGTTCCGTGTTTATAGGATACCACGGGACAGAAGTCAGGCTCCATAGGAGCCACGTTGACCCGCCTTACAGAACATTAAAATGTTGATAAATGTATTACGCGGTATCTATACACCGGATAAGGTTAAAATAAGGTCTCGCCGCGAACCAGCGGAGAAGATATAAACGGCGTTTACTATATTTGACGGCATGAACATCCTGCTCCTCGGTTCGGGCGGAAGGGAAAGCGCCTTCGCCTGGAAATTATCGCAAAGTCCAAAATGCGGCGATCTTTTTATCGCGCCCGGTAACGCAGGCACCAGCCAGTACGGAACCAATATCAATATTAAGGCAACCGATTTTGAGGGTATAAAAAAACTCGTTTTAAGCAACAGCATTAGTTTGGTGCTTGTAGGCCCCGAAGAACCGCTGGTTAAAGGGATCCACGATTTTTTCCTGGCCGACGAGCAATTGAAAAATATACCGGTCATCGGTCCGCAGCGCCGGGGCGCGCAACTGGAAGGAAGTAAGGATTTTTCGAAGCAATTTATGGTACGGCACAATATTCCCGCCGCTGCATCCCGAACCTTTACCCGCGAAACCTTGCAGGACGGATACGACTACCTGGCTACGGCCGGGCTGCCGGTGGTTTTAAAAGCGGACGGCCTTGCAGCGGGAAAAGGGGTGTTGATATGCCTCACCTTACAAGAGGCGCAGCAGGAATTATTGGAAATGCTTACCGAAGCCAAATTTGGCGAGGCCAGCTCGAAGGTGGTGGTCGAGCAGTTTTTACAGGGCATCGAGCTTTCGGTATTTGTGATGACGGACGGCACCCATTATAAGATTTTACCCGAAGCGAAAGACTATAAGCGCATCGGCGAGGGCGATACCGGCTTAAATACCGGCGGCATGGGTTCGGTTTCACCGGTACCGTTTGCGGACGAGGCTTTTATGCAGAAGGTGGAACAGCGGATAATTATCCCAACCGTGGAGGGCCTGAAAAAAGAAAATATCCCTTACAAAGGTTTCATTTTTATTGGCCTGATGAACTGCGACGGCGAGCCCTATGTGATTGAATATAACTGCCGCATGGGCGACCCGGAAACCGAAAGCGTGATGCCGCGGATAACCTCCGACTTCACCGACCTGCTAACGGGTGTTGCCGAAGGCAATTTGAACGAGAAAGAATTAACGATATCTGATAAGATCGCGGCCACGGTGGTGATGGTTGCCGGCGGCTACCCCGGCGAATATTTGAAGGATAAAACCATCACCGGCACGGAAAATGTGCGCGGATCGCAGGTCTTTCACGCAGGTACTTACCGCGATGGCGAACTTATAAAATCGTCGGGCGGGCGCATTTTAGCGATCACTTCTTTGCAGGACGATCTTTTTACCGCGCTACAGCAGGCTACCGCTGATGCGAGCCGCATCTATTACGATGGGATGTATTTCAGGAAGGATATCGGGTTTGATTTACTATAGGGAAGAGGTTCGAATAGTCGGATAGAGCCATTTACTAATAGAATGACCCGAAAGCTACTATATTAATTTTTCCATTATAACTATATTTTCACCATAAGATTTACCGGCCAAAGCCTCAGGGGTGTTATGTTCTATATCCTCCCATTCCCCTAACTTACTTGTCCATTTTCCATTAGGCAACTGCCGGGCTACATGCTTAAATTCATGTTCCAAGTGTTCGGTTCCAATATATATAGCGATTTTTAATTTGCCTTCTTCAACGGTTTTATCGGTTGTGATGTCAAACCCAAGGCTCTTAAAATAATTAACATAACTAACAGCATCTGTTTTGGTTCCTCTTAGATCATATAATTGTACCCAATTATCTGTGATCTCAGACGCCCAAGCTATGCAATTATAATCATCTGTACCGAGACTAGTGAACTTAAAATTCTCACCTTTTCTAAGATTCGGAAAGTGGTTTTTTATTTGTAAATCGGTAAGGTTGAGGTGATAATTAGGAGGAAAATTCATGAATTTTTATATTCAGATTATATTTTTTTCCTTTCCCCACTTAATCCATTTTTCCTTTACCAATTTGCTGTTGCTCAAGTCTTCGTTAGTTATAGGATTTTCCTTAGTTAAAGCCTTTAATGCTATATGCCATCTCGCAGCACCGGCCGGTTTTTGCATATCTTTTAATATAAATGGAACTATTTCCTTCCCTAAGGAAATTAAGTCCAAAAATGTGTCATTAACCTTGTCTCTATCAAGGGAAAATAATCCTGTTTCCGCTTTCCATTTAGCGGCTAACTCATTAAATTGAAATTCCAATTCAGAAACCCTATACGGTGAAATATAGTATTTAATTATCCAATTATTACTTGGCTTTGTCTTTGGTTGCAAAACCTCATAAAGTGGCTTTTTCACACTGACAATATCCATAACACTAATAGTACTTCGACCGTGCTCAGGCTCTAAATTCCAGTGGAAGGAGTCTACGTTTTTTGAATTATTTGTATAACACCTTCCCCAATTTGTTTTGTGATCAATATAGTCACTCATATTTAGTCCGTTAAATTCGTTAGTCCTGATTTTTCAAGGATTAATTTTAAAGCATTTTCCTTTTTCTCAGCTCTCATGATGATAGTTTTTAGATACTGAATATCTTGCGAATCAAGTGCTAAAAAAATATCTTTATGGTCACCTTCCTCATCTGCTTTATAATGAATATGAAGATTATGTATAATTATTCCTCCTTTTGGGGCTTCATCTAAATCCATGCCAAAAACAGGTCTAATATCAGATACAATTCTTGAATTGATATATACATTTCCGTATTCGGTAGCTAATTCCTTGGTTTTTGAAGCATAATAAATCTGGGTGTTGCTTAAAAGAAGCAAAAGTCGTTCTTTAAATGCCTTTTTGCCTTTTATTATTTTTTGTTGACTACCTATATTTGCGATATCGTCAGAAACCTCCGAACGCATATCTTCTTTTGAGATATAGGGTATTAGACTACCTACGCTTACAAAAATTTCGCTTATATCAATCGGATTTAAAGATTTGAAGCTAGCTACATTTTGTGCTAATTCCATTAGTGAAGATGACAGTGCCGTATAAGAAAGCCCTTCTTTTAAAGAGTTAAATTCCTCATTGGTCAATGAAGAAAGCTTTCTAAACCCTTCTTCAAATCTTGGTGGGATAAAATCGATTAAAGGCATCCGGTATATTAAAATAGATGGCGATACAAAGTTAACGTAAATAAAATAAAATAAATTAAGAAAACGAAATGCGGATATCTCGCCTCTTAATTCTTACTATTAACAATTCGATGGCGCTGCGTGTTTTTTTTATTGATTCACATCAATCAGGTTACGGCGAAAGTCACTTCGATTTATCATGTTCCGATCTTGCGACATTACCAAAAATCTCTTCCAACTTAGCTTCCAGATCGTCGCCACGCAGGTTTTTGGCAATAATTTTTCCATCGGGATCTATCAAGAAATTTTGCGGTATACCACGCACGGCGTACATGCCTGCTACTTTGCTGTCCCAAAATTTAAGATCCGAAACCTGTGTCCAGGCCAGGCCGTCTTTATGAATAGCCGCCAGCCATTTATCTTTAGCGCCCGGCCTGTCGAGCGAAACGCCGAGAATAGTGAATTTTTGATTTTTAAACCGGTTGAAAGCTTTTACCACGTTCGGGTTTTCGTGGCGGCAGGGGCCGCACCATGATGCCCAAAAATCGATGAGCACATATTTTCCCCTGAATGATGACAGGTTCACTATTTTCCCGCTGGTATCGGCTTCGGCAAATTCAGGCGCCACTGCGCCTAAAGCCACCGCCTTCAATTTAGGCAGTCTTTCTGCGAATTTCTTTCCCGTTTCCGATTCTTTTATCGTTGCCGAAAGGCCATTAAACAGCGGGGCAATATCGGTATAGTCTGAGCTATAGGTAATCATTTCCAGCGCGTTCAGGCTGATGTACGAATCGGGGTTTTCCTGTATGAACTTTTTATTCATAGCCATTTCCCTGGCATCAAGCTCTTTCTGCGCCAGTTTATCCGCTTTGATAAACTCCGGCGAATTTCGCTCCTCAGGCGTGGCGGCTTTTTCTTTTTCATCAATAACTTTCTGCGCCTCGTCGATGGCTTTATAAGCGACGGCGAACTTCTGATTGTCGGTGTTCGTTTTTGGCCCTTCAACGGTGGCATTGGTAAGCAGATCGGCGGTATTAACCTTTATGATCCCGGGCTCAAGGTAAACCTGCTTATAATCATGATAATTGGGCCCGCTGCCTTTTTCATTAAACATTAAATAGGCCGCCACGGGCAAGGTACCCACTGCGCCGTCAAATTTAAATTTACCGTTTTTCAGCGTAACCGAATCGGTATTGGTTTTTCCTTTAACCCGGTATTGAAGGTACACTTTTGCCGGTGCGTTATACGACCCGACCGAGCCCTCAATTACATACTTGCCGGTTTGTGCCAAAAGTATTGCAGGCAAACAAGCGAAAACGAACAGGAATAACTTTTTCATGAGATTATTTTATAGTGCAATATAGGCTGTTTCGATTAATTATAAAAATCGGCCGGGGATTACCGGGAAATCGCGTTAAAAATTAATGTTTATAAGGAGGCGCCTATGGAGCCTCTGGCTACTTAAACTTTTAAGGCTATAAACACGCGACTCCGCCGGAGCCGGGACTGAAAGCGGTCATAATACCAGCAGAACCAAAAGTCTTCAATTGCCTAAAACTTCTTTCAGCTTGTTGTCCAGGTCGTCGCCGCGCAAGTCGTGCGCAATGATCTTTCCAATCGGATCGACCAGGAAATTTGAGGGTATAGAGGTTACTTTGTACAGCGCAGCCACCTGGTTATTCCAGAATTTAAGGTCGGATACCTGTGTCCAGCGCAAGCCGTCGGATTTTATGGCAGCAAGCCAGTTTGACTTTCCGTCCGCCCTGTCGAGCGAAACGCCGATGATCGTAAAGTTTTTGTCTTTATACTTATTGTAAACCTTTACCACGTTAGGGTTTTCCTGGCGGCAGGGCCCGCACCACGATGCCCAAAAATCGACCAAAACATATTTACCCCTGAATGAGGATAGCCTGACGGGTACGCCGTTAATATCATTCTGGACAAAATCAGGCGCAATCGAGCCAATGGCTGTACTGCGTAAATCATCAAGCGCTTTTTTTAGAACCTTTGCTGTTTCTGTTTCCTTTAACCGTTGCGATAGCGCGTTATATAACGGATCCAACTCCGCAGGGTTGGGCGCCGGGCCGCCAACGGAGCTTAAGGCGAGCAGGCTCAAATAGCTGTCGGGGTTCAATAAAATAAAGCTCTTCAATATGGTTTTTTGTTCGGCCTGCAGCGCCTTATATTTGGCCTGCATCGTATTTTGAAATTCGGCCGTGTTTTGTTGTGCCCGCGATGCCGTTTTTCTTTCAGCTGCCAGTTGTCTGGCGTGCCGGAAAACAGGCTCCAGCTCGCTCATCAGTCTTTTGTTTTCGTCATTTATCTTCGAGCCGGTTATCGTTGCTTTAGCTATTGAATCCGGGCCGCTGACGCCAAACTCACCTTTATCGATATAAAAGCTCAATACATCGGCGGTGCTATCCAGCTTATTAAAGCCCACGCCTTTATGATCGATAACCAAAAACGCGTTTGTCGGATTTAAAATATCACCGGTAAAAACAAAGCTGCCGTTATTAATCTGGGCCGAATCGACTACCATGTTTGCGCCGAGCCGGTACGTAAGGTAAACACGTACCGGTGCATTTAAATTACCCGCCTTTCCCTTTAAAACAAATGTTTCGGGAGCCTGAGAAAATACCAGCAACGGCAACAGACTCAGTATATATACTATTATTTTTTTCATTTAAGGGAATTGTAAGCGATATAACGCTTAAACGTGAATTGAATTATACCCGGTTAGTTTAATTTTTGAAAGGTGCGCCACCAAAGGTCGGGCATTTCGCCCGAAACTGCGGTCTTATAATCGTCATATTGGCATGGCACCAGGTGAAAACGCTCATTGCGCGAGCCGCCGGTGGGATAAGGCACCTGCATCCACCAACGGTCGGATTTTTTACTTTTTACAAATACCAGCTCGTGCTCATCGTGCTTTAAGCTGGTTTTATAAATTAAATATTGCGATTTTGGCGTAAGCGGAAAATCCTTTTTTCGATTATAAACACCGTCGATAAAATACCATATCATCTGGGCCACCAGCATGGCAGTTTGGCCATTGGCGTCGTAAGCGGGGCTAAACTCATAGAAACCAATGGAACTAAGCTTATCATTAAACCCGGCATAGCGGGCAAGCTGGCAGGCTTCGGTCCCGGTAAAACCGTTCGGTGTGGCATTGGCATTGCCCATGGCGTCGGCCGACCGCACTGCACCGATATCAAAACTGATCATATTCGCGTTCCGTATCACCGGCTCGGCAACCGCGATATTACCGGTTAGCTCGCCAAGGCGGTGAACGTCGAAATACAGTTTCTCCATTACCCGCAAACTATCCTGGCTGGTAAAATAAACCTGGTAACCCAGGTTGCTGTAGTTAAAAAGATAATTGGGTTCGTGCATGAATATTTTATTCAAATACGAAACAGAAGTTGTTTCCAGGTCATCCGCGCTGTCGTTATCCAGATCCAAATGCGAATCGATCACTACCAGGTCCACCTTTTGCTCCAGCGTCTCATAAGCCAGGTATTGTGCATAAGTAAGATCCTGCCCGCCGCCCAAAATCACAGGGATGATATTTTTTTTCACCAGTTCATTGATAACCGTTTTTAGCGCTATATAGGTATCGGTTATCGTTTCGCCGCGGCGAATGTTACCGAGGTCGGCAATTTTGGTTTGATAATTCCCTTCGTTAAGCTGGTAAAGCTTTTCGCGCACATAATCGGGCCCGAGCGCGCAGCCCGGGTTATTAACGGCGTTGCGATCTTCCTGCACGCCGATGATTGCGATCTCCTTTTCATCAAGGCCGGGAAATTTGTCCGAAAAAACATCGATCTTACTGCCCAGATGGCTGGTGTAATATCCCTTCGCAGGGACCATCTTCATTAAATCAATCGGGGTAAAAAAATCGGATAAAGACATTTTGATGTGCGGATTACAGATGTGCAAATGTGCAGATTTTTTTGTAATCGTATATTTTTTGGCTGCTGCGTGGGTAGTGTTTGGTTTGGTTTTGCCTGCTTGCGTTAAAGAAAGCGCCCGATAACAAACCGGCTCAGTTTTTATCCCTGACGAAGTTATACATATATAAAGGGGTGGAAGCGGCGTCTTTGGCCCCGCGCTGTGGTGAATAAAACCGGATAAGGTTTTTATTCATGAAATGAAGCATGTGAAAATTGGTGGTTGTTTTTGATTTTATGCGGATGGTGCTATCGTTAACCAGTTTAAAGGTGCCTGTAAAACTGCTTTTGATCACATTGCTTTTAACGTCCCTGATAATCTCGGCATACTTGCCGTTTTTCCTGAACGAAATTTTCATCAGTTTACCATACAGCGGTTTATCCGACGTCCAGTTACCGTAAAGCGTCTTTTTTGAGATTTGATAAACCGGCTGCTGCGCAAAACCCGCAAATACAAATAAACATGCAGCCAAAACACAGCTTTTAACAATCGTACCCATTCTTGTTACTTTTTTATCCGGAACAATATTCGGGTTTTATTGTTTTATCTCCAACTCCAGGGGATGTTCGATCCTCTTTGCGAGTTTCAAATTCAGTTCAGCTTATTTTTTATTCTTAGCCGGCTTTGATTGAGATATGACAGGCTGAGCTGGTTTTGCCCCAGACTTCGAAGCACTATTTGCTTTCGGAGCAGACGGCTTTGCTACAGGAGCGGATGATTTTGCCGCAGGCTGTGGCGTAACAGCTTTAGTTTCGGGCTTTTTAACTTCTGGCGCCTTTTGGGTTGCGGCTGTGGGCTTTGTTTCCGTTTTTGCGGCCATGGTATTAGCAGGCTTAGCAGGTTCGTTCGTCTTACTTGTTTTTCCCGCTTCCAGTTTAGCAGGCTCATCGAACGCCATTTCTTTCGAAAGTTTTTTTGCCAGCTTTGCTGCGCCTTTTTCTATTACTTTATTAAAATGTTTGGCATCTTGTCCCAGCTTAACGGCTGTCGTTTTTAGCGCGGCTAAAATGGCAGCTTCCATATTGGCTGCGGCCGATTTCCTGGCTGATTTGGCCAGGGATTTTATCTCGTGATTTTTCATGTGTTTATACGGATTGTTGCGAAGGTACATTAACAAATGATAAATTGCATATTATCAAATTGTTAAGCGTTCTACAGGTACTTAACATCGATAACGCGGCCAATGTTTTCGCAAACGAGATATTCAGCCGTAAATAATCATCATGGCCGCGGCGGATGCCGTGGCCATGATGACCGGAGATTACTTTTGCCTGTGAATTTCAACGCGGCGGTTTAGCACCCTGCCCTCTTCGGTGCTGTTATCGGCTATGGGATTCTTTATGCCATAGCCTTTTGCTGCCAGGTTTTGGCCAGGCACACCCGAATTAACGAGATATAACCTTACCGAGTTGGCACGGTCTTGCGATAATACCAGGTTATGCTGGTATGTTCCTTCCTTTGACGCATATCCTCTTAATTCGAATTTAACCGAAAGGTCCATTTTCATGGCAGTGGCAGCTTTATCAAGAATTGGGTACGATTCGGTTTTTAATACGCTCGAATTAAATTCGAACTGGATGTTGCTAAAATTGTAATCGGGCTTTGCCGGTGGCGCCGGCGGCGGTGGGGGCGGTGGTACGGGTGTTGCCGGCCGAGCAGCTACCGGTTGGGTCGCAACAGGCGGCGGCAATACGGGCTTTTGCACAAGTTTTTTGGATTTACAGGCTGGCAGGGTAAATAATGCGGCCAGCATGATAGCCAACGCGAAATTCGATTTGATGTATTTCATGACTTTTAAAAAATATTTAATGCGGCCGGCCGCAAACTGCTTGTCGTCCGGGTTATATCAAACGGATGCGACAAGCCGGTTTGCCGGCGGGCTAACTGGAGAATTGAATTAACTGAAATGGATATTTGATTTACTGAAGAATATTCAAGTCAAATGCGCAGGTTGCGAAAAGCGAGATAGGCAAAATGCCGGTTATAAATCAGTGCCTGGGGTTCCGGATGCAGTTTCGCTATCATCCCTGATAGGCAGAACCCGGCTAATAGCAGTATGATGCATTTAGGAAAAAATTGAACCGTATCCGACTGATCGGTGTCTATCGTCGAACGGTCAAACACTCGCCAGTAATTTGCTTTTTTAAAATCGGCACGCTTTTCCAATTTATGATAAACCATGTTCCCCCCGGGCGAAGCCGGATACCTGGGGATAAAAAGCATGTTGGTGAACGACAAGGCAAGGAACATGGCCAAAAAAATCAGCACCAGGCACCTGAAAGAGAAGGGGGATCTCAAAGTTAGCACGGCGAAAATTAAGGATAAAAATAACGGCTGTCAATATCGGACCAGCCTCTTTTTTGATTTTTTTTCTACAGATCAATTATCCTGAAATTGTATTTCGACGCCAGTTCACCGGCAACGATCGATCTGTGACAAGCTTCGGGAATTTCCTCTACGCAAAACAGTACCACCCTGTTAGCATGGTTGTTCCTGAGCATTTCAATAAAGCTATCAAAGTCAAACTTTTTTAACACCTTTTCCTTGTAAGCGCTTACGAATTTGGCGTCTAAACATTCCCGCTCGCGCTTTAACAGGTGTTTCTGATGGTCAGCTTCGTATTGAATTTCACGTATTTCGACCGGCGTTGCCAGGCCGCTTACATATTCATATTTTATTCCCAGTTCATTCAGCTTCGCCTGCAGCCGGTTACTGTTCACAAAAGCATATTGCGCGCCGCGCACGCCGCGCCTTTGCCTGATATCGCAAAACGTATCGATGCGGTTGTTGGTCAGTTTATCAAAAAACGCTTGCTCGGTAGCGTTGTATACACCTATAGTAAAAAATTCCATCGTTTGATAGTCAGAATATTTGCGTCACCTTCTTCTCCGGGTAATCGAGCTTTTCGCTTTTCCGCACACCATTAACA